>OGUN01001827.1_pt1 | contig 13986 bp, 19 predicted proteins | sample 1553621 | NCBI WGS metagenome assembly OGUN01 (sample SAMEA2580300, study PRJEB22360) | human gut metagenome | biome: human gut; feature: human-associated habitat; material: faeces | place: Denmark | collected 2008/2010
TGAAATCTTGGATTGCAATGGGATATTGGCAGGGATTTTCTGCACATCTGCCTCCAGAATACAGCCGAAGGAGTTTCCAACGGATTAGCCGGCTCTTTCCTCATGGTAGGAGAGTAGAGCGAACTAAGGAGCTTCTTTGGTGTCTTACATTTTGCAAATTTCATTGTTGTACTCTAATATTCCCAATCCGTAATTTCTGTTTCCATCTCGTTGAATGAGATTCCGGATGCCTGATGTTCGTCCGACGGGGTGAACCGGTAATCCATATCTTGCAGAACGCCTTCCAGTTCTTCGGCATTCATCTCGTCATATCCGTCTTTTACTTCTACCGTCAGCTTGACGGTAAGCGTTACAGTTTTCTTTCTCATATTCAAAAATATTTGTTGTTAATCATATCATCAGATCTTCCAAAATTTTGGCAAGAGATGCCTGATATTCATCTTCATCATCTCCTGATTCGACATATTGGTCAATAATTTCTCCCAACTGGTCGCAGTTGATTGTTTCGCATACCAACTGGGGCTCCTCACCCTCCTCTTTCATAAGGAAGAGTTTGTAAGTATCGTTACTTTCATCCAAAGCAACGAATACACGTCCTTGGAATTTTATTCCTCTTACAAGAAACGTCAGAGCTGGGTAATCCTGAATTTCTGTGTAAGCCAACTTATTAGCACCCCATGAACCGACAACATTCCATTCAGTAGTTGCCCATATCTGATCCCAAATCACATTGGCGATTTCTTTTAGTATTTCATCCGGTCTATTCATAATTAAATGTTGATTATCAGTTGTCTATCTTTATTACAAAGATACAAAACCTATCCCTATATCTATCGCACATCCGGGAATGAATCCTGAAGACGGTACAGAACGAACTTTTCCAATATAGCGTGCATGTATTTTATTGTGTTACTCCCCCGTCATTCTACATAAAAAAAAATAAAAGCCAAGGTGTATTCCGTGTTGTACATCCGGGCTACAGAAGAGACCTTTTGTAGGTCTCTGATAACAAATATGCCGGACAACATTGCACATCCAGTTGTCCGGCATATAAGTTTAGTGTATTCCAGCATCCCATTCCAGGAATGAAACCTTAATGGAATTAGGAGAGGGTTAACTAGTCTATCAATTATGTGGTTCTTCTTCCGCTGTTTCTTTACGACCTCCAATCAAGTCTCCAGAAATGTTGATATTACGGTCTGTCTTGGCAGTGATGGTCTTAGCGCGAACAATGTCAGTTAGGTTTACGCCTGTAGCCGACTCAATTGTGTCGAATGTCTGTTTGAGTACAACAGGCACGTTTCCGGAAACTCTGTCCACACCACCATCGTAGATATTTACGCTGTCGATGGAAGAAATCGGTTTGGCAACTTCGGCTGCGACCTGTGGCAGAATCTTAACAACCATGTCCAGAATGGCAGCCTGTCCGAATCGTTCATAAGCATCAGCTTTCTTCTCCAGACCTTCCGCTTCTGCGATAAACATGGCTTGTGCGGCTGATGCGTTGGCTTCACCGACGGCACGGATACCTTCGGCTTCCTGTAATTTGGCATATTTGGCTGCTTCTGCCTGTGCCTTGACTGCCTGTGCCTTTTGTTCCGCTTCGTATCGCTCCGCTTCTGCTACACGTTTACGTTGTTCAAGATCCGCTTCTGCTTTTTTCTCCACCTCGTATTTATGTGCATCTGCCTGTTTGTTCACCTCGGCAGTCAGTTCATTCTCCTTGATTTTGATTTTCTCTTGAGAAAGAACCTGTTCACGTTGGGTTTTCTCGATTTCAGCATTGATGGTCTTTTGGTAAATGGTTGCCTGTTGCTCCTGTTTCTGTATTTCGTAAGCAGCATCCGCTTCTGCCTTTTTGGTGTCAGCAGACTTTTGCAGTTCGGCTTTTCGAATCTCCAGACTATTGTTTTTTTCGGCAATAGCTGTCTCGCTTAATACTCTTACATCGTTGGCTTCTTGAGCTGCATTGGCTTCTGCAATAGCGATGGCTTTCTCGGCATTTGCTTTGGTGATGGCGGCATCCTGACGGATTTTCCAAGTGTTATCTGCACCCAAGTCCTTGATCAATCCATTCTCGTCGCTGATGTTCTGGATATTACAGGAAAGCACTTTCAGACCAAGGGCAGACAAGTCTTTCGTTGCTTTGGCAAGAACCTGATCAGAGAAGGCATCCCGATCCACATTCAACTCTTTCAGACAAACTGCTCCCACAGATTCACGTAAGTTACCTTCAAAGGTATCCTGAACTTCTTGTGCAATGATTGCCGGACCGACGTTCAGGAAGTTTTTAATGGCACAGACAAAGGTTTCATCGGACATATCAACCTGTACTTTGGCTACAGCGTCGATTTTCACATTGATGAAGTCGTTTGTGGGAATAGCCTCCTTGGTCTTGATGTCCACAGTAACCTGCCCCAGATACAGTTTGTCTGTCTTTTCGAGGAACGGTATACGGAATCCACCTTTTCCCACTAAATATCGGGGCTTTTTGGTTAATCCTGAAATCACCATGGCGATGTTCGGTGAAGTCTTGACATAAGAAGCAAACAACAACAACAAAAGTAGCAATACAGCTACGGATACAAAAGTTACATCCATTTGATTAAGGTTTTAATTAATAATATGTTATATATCTCAGTGTTGTTTTGAAAACACAATGCAAGTTAGGCATTTAGCGTGTAATGAGCTATTTCTGATTATTTGTCCATAGTCGGTTTTATTTATACCACAAAATTATATATTCCTATTGAAATAGCCAAAGAATCAGGCATTTATTTCATGCATTATTGTATATCTTACTCCACTTTGACCCAACAGCCAAATTCCGGGTCAAAATCCATATTGTCAAACCCTTTTTCTTTGATTATTCTCCGTCCGTGAACCAAAGTCGTTTCCACTACCCGGAATCCAGTCCTGGTCTGTTCAATCACCTGACATGTGATTCCTTTCACATATCGATGTACAAATTTGAGTTGTTCCTTTTTGTTCATAACCTTGGGATTAACAGTCTGTACATCCTGTTACATTCTCATTCAGGTGGACGAATGTCCGTTGTTTGCAATTGGGACACTCCATGACCTTTCGGTATTCAAATTCGTCCAAATCCTCTTCCCTGACTCCACCGTTCACCAGTACCTGATGTGCTTCTTCAAGTGACGGAAAAATCTCGATTTCTCCATCCTCGTCAAGCAAATATTCAAGTCCATTCTGGGAGATACCATTAATCGGTCTGCCAACAACGACCCCCAGACATACCATTGGCTTTTGGGTTTTTCCATATGGTTTGGTTTTATCATCTACCGCTCTCAGGATGTTGTATTTGTCATCAATGGACAAACAACACTCCGCACTGCAGACCGTTGCTTCACGGCAATACTCGTCCTCTGTTATCAGTCCGTAACCGGTGCCGTCTGATGATAAAAAAACGGCTTTGACGATTCTGTGTTCCGGACGATCGTCATTATCATCGTGGAACACACATTTATCTTCCGGTTCAATATCAATCCGGCCACTTTCAGGGATTCTTGACCGGATTTCATCATCCAGTAACCTGCTGAATGAATTAAAATTTGCTGCTATATTTTTTAAATCCATACTATTTGATTTTTTATCTATACAAATTTACTCATTTATAACAATATGACAAACAGAATATTAGGTATAATATCACACAGTGGTAACCCAGACTCTCTCATTGAAGCGCACCAGGCACTAACACATAGGAGCCCGATGGTCGGGGTCCGGACACAACTGAGAACACCGACACGGCTATTAACCGTGCCGGATGCTTAGACCTCACTCAAACAACTCTCTCACCTGCTTAAACAAATGGTCGAAATGAGCGTTTATGGTAGCTCTTTCTTCACCGCTTGGGTATGCCTTCAACTCGCTGCCCTCTTTATCGCGATGACTGTGCACCAGATATTGAGATTTGTTGTCCTTTTCTTCCAAACGATCCTGAACATATGCGCCAAACGCACGTGCCGCCATCTCGATTGTTGTTGCCCAATATGGGGATGTACGATATCTGTCTATCTGACGGGAGTTACTATAATAATCAGTGTTTACCCTTCTGACCTCTGTCTTTTGCTCGCTCTTTTGGGCAATTTCTGATTTGGTCTTTTCTCTCCAGAAAATAGCGTTTGAGAAATTCGACATTATCTTGTTATCTCCAAAGTAATCCGTATTACGGATAGCCTTGACCACCTTTGCAAGTTTCTCCACTTGCTCGTAAGAACGGTAATACCACGCATGTTGATACAATGAGCGGTTTGGATGGATACACTCTGCACCCTGATTCCCTGCATAGATCTCTTGCAGGATTGCTTCTGTCTCTGCCAACTGCTCCGGAGTAGCCGATTTCCCGCCACGTCTGTAATATTTGCTGTGATCTGCTTTCAGCTCATTCAGAATAGACTCCCCGCGTTCTTTCACGATTCTCTGATATCTATCGGCCTGTTTCTGTAATTGGGCTATTTCGCCTGTCTCATTCATGTCAACTTCTGCCATACGGAAGCGCATGATGTCTCTAAGTGACGTGAATTCAGCTACTACAGCTTTCCAGTTTTCATCGCATTCGGTCTTATATCTGTCGGTAGCAAAAATACCCGATTCATTACCATAGATAAGCCCTTTGGCGTTTCTTGAAAGCCGGATACCTTCAGCGGATGCCCCTACGAAATTATCCAATGCGTGAAACCACTCATGAGCCAAGGAGCCTGCGCCTTTCAGTCTTGACAGATTGAAAACATATCTGCCTGATTCAAAATGAGCCAACGCATTTGCCTTACCACGGCTTCCGAACGCAGCTGCCAACAAACCGTTAAAACTCATGGCACGGTAGGGCAGTCCGGTGACGTGTGCCAAATCCATAAATGCGTCAAAAGCATAATTTAGCACCGCCTGACGTTCCTTTTGTGTCAGCCAATTACCAAATTCAATGCCAGGGAATCCAAACGTATCGCAATGCTCCTTTGCAGTAATATCCATGCCATTGCGGTAATCCGTTCCGGTGCGCTCGATTGATTTCAGGTGCGGTAACTCCGGTGCGACAAACTTGAATTCAAGCAAAGAAAGCGCATTCTCAGCCCGATATTGCCTTGCCTCTTCTGCTGTTGCAAATCCGGACTTGACTGTCAGTATCTCCTTGGCTGTTTTAAGAAACTTGTACAGATAATAAGAGCCGTCTCGCTCTCCGATTTTTATTACCGAATCAACAAATTCGGTCGGAAGAGCATTCACGGCTTCTGTCATGTCAGTATAGCCGAATTTGATAATACGGTCATATCTGCCTTTCCGGTAGATAATGCAATATTTCCCATCACCGACTTTGTTGCGGTTTGAAGATTCTTCGTAGTACGGATTAACTTTTACATGATCCAGATGATCAACCATATAACCCACAGGCAACCAGAATGGGCGTGTAAATTTTACCAGTCCTTCTTTATCCGACGTTTTGGTACTTCTGCCGGTTACTTGCTCCTTGCGTGCACCACCAATATGGATACCGTAATCTCCGATTTTTGCTGATTGGTTGACATTGGTAGTCATATTCTCAAATAGGGGTCTCATATATTCCATATTCTTTAGGTCTATTGGTTCCATATCTCTTTAATTCTCTGATACAAAGATATCTGTATTTGCTCTAATGTCATAATACATAGATAGATACACTCACTTGAATAGAGGGTTCATACTTTTCCATTTTAGCATTTCACAGGAACAATTCATCAATCGTAATTAGTTATTCCCTTCGACCCACTTAGTATTGGCATATAGGACGGGGAAAAGCCCGTGGTCGGGCTTTGTGGGCAACCTGACAGACTAGAAAACATTAGGATTGAAAAAAACGGCACCAGAGACAATTCAGATGCCGTTTTACAGTATATTGACAAGATTTAATACGTCTAATTGATTATAAATGTGAATTTATTCGTAAGTTTGTAACTGTTTTTAATAATACAATTGATATGAATGAAGAAATGATTGGTACGCTGGCCGGAAAAATCTGGGCAGTCTTATCTGAGAAACCAATGACCGTTAAGGAATTGAAGACTATAACCAAACTGAAAGAAGCAGAAATCTATGCAGCTATCGGCTGGGTGTCAAGAGAAGGAAAAATGACCGTTACCCCAAAGGGAAAAGATTTCGTTTACTCCTTGAACTAAAAATCCCAATTCGGAAAAAGATGTATTGATGTTTTGTTGTCGGTATTACCGCTCATTTCCTCATTACGTCTTTTTTTGTTGACACCATATTCTTTGCAGTTGCATCCATTCCTTTTTAGCCACTCTCCCAATATCACCCTATGGTTCAATTCGTTGTAACCTCCTGAAGATACCAGGCAGATTTTGCCGCCATAGGATAGAAGTTTCAAAATCAGGTTTGACATATCGTTGCAGCGATCCAGCTGCTTGATATAAAGCATCCGGAACAGATTTTTGCTTATGGTCCCGTTCTGTAAACCTTTTGTAAGGAAGGGTAGGGGAGCCAGCTCAGGCAATGTGACTCCCGTATATGATTTGGGAGGATTGGCCTCTATCGAGATAGGGACAAAACTGTATTTCTCCAGAATATTGATACTCTTGTAACTACATGTCTTGAATCGCATGGCTTATTGTTTTTTAGTTAGACATATTCCAGTTCAAATACACCTTCGACAATCAACTGTCTGTAGTAGTCCTGGGTATAATTTTCAGGCTTGCCGATTCCGTAGGCGTCAATAATCTCTTTTTTAATGTCATCGTCTAAGTCATTATAGTCGATATCCTCGATACGAAAAAGGTTGAAATCCGCTTTTGTCAGGAGTCCCTTCTTCGCTCTTTGGATAATCGTGGCAGCGTTCGGATGTTGTGTGTCCGGAATCATGCATTTGGGTTCCAGGTAAATGAAGCGGTCCTTACCCAGATGGACACAAATCTGGCAGTTGCTTGCATCCGTGATTTCGGCTTCACCGTGTGTCAGAATCTTGTTCAGGTCGGTCATTGATATGTGATTGCTTTTCACCCCACGATAAATCTTACAAAAAGCATCTTCAATCACGTCTCCGATTTCGTCATGTTTGCATTGGTTAATCTCCAGTTCCTTTGTCCAGAAGTCAAAAGAAAAGCTAGCCAACACGTCACCGCCATCGGCTGTGTTGCACCGTCACGTCCATAAAATCGACAGTGCCGCTCTGTACATGAACCAGATGGCCATAGTACACGAAAGACTGGTTGTTGGATTCCTCTTTTCTGGTAATTTTATTGATAAGTCGGGTCAGCCAGTTATAGTTATTCTTTTCCATTGTCTTTATTATTTTCAGTAGTGGTGAACTCTTTTATATAATCACGGATTGTTTGAATATCTCTAATTTCTATCTGTCCGGTGCAGACCTGTCCTTTCCGGTTAAGGTATTGGATGAATGCCCTTCCGTTTGCCGGATTCGGGAAAGAAAGAATGGCAAACTTCTTGCCGTTGGCCAGTAACCAGAATATTCTGGGAGAAACCCCGTTCCTGGCAGAAACATTAGCACCCGTTTCACTGGAAAGTATCTTGCAAAGAGGTGTGATTACCAACTTCTGAATCAACGAAGATTCGTTGACCTTTTCCGGCATCGGATTCAGACCCATCATGAATGTACGGGTGGCATTACGGGAACGTGATATTCTTTGGGCAAGTATTCCAAGGTTTTGCTTTATATCCATATCTATATAATCTATTGATTTTTTAACTATACAAAGATAACTATATCTACTGAGGATCAGAAATTATCCGGTCTTAATATAATTCTAAACCTTCAAACCATACTATTCCATTATAGCGGCCACTATAAGAATGGTAATGATACCCGAAGAGATGCTTAAATGGAATCAGAAGAGAGCAAAAAGAAATTAAATAAAGAAAAAGGGGAGAAGAGTAATTATATAAAAGGGTTCCACTCCATAAATCCAAATTTCAAGGAGGAAATCTGACTTGTGAGCCGTAAAAATGGCAAAAGAAAGCGTCCGGAATTAGCATCCAATCCCGTACACTGTCCTCTGTCCTATTCATTCAGCCTTTCCTGAACAGTTGGGATGTCCGGAAGATGGCCCTTACATTATTGGGAGGGAGAATCAGGTTGTTAAGCGGTAATCCTATAGTCTTTGCGAAAACTACACCTCTGACGGAACCGTATGCCAGTGAGGCGAACTGTGCAAGCAAATCAGCTGGGGCAATAAGGCCTTCGTGACTTTTCATCGCTTCCGCCGAGTCGGGCTCTATGCCAAAATAAGATGCCAAATCCGCTTTCAGCAGGATGCCGTTTTCCTTTGACAGGGTAACGGACACTGTGCAGCACATCACATTCTCCTCAAAATCATAAGAGAACCGGAATTTGTTTGCGACTTCAATGTCTTGTCCATCGTCCACATAGTTCTCAACAAATGTGGCAAACTGGATGAGATCCATGTTGATGAACTGGTATAATATCTCTTTGTGCATATCAGGAGAACATAGTATGTGCGACAATGGATGAATAGGGGACGGAACGTCTTCTTGCTGTGGTAGCGGCAGTGGCACCCTCGGCATATCGGTTCGTGGTGAACGGGCGGCAGACAGTCCTGCTCTCGTATTCCACAACCGGATGATTGTCTTCCGTAGTAACTTCAATCAGACTATGACCAATGGCATTCTCTATCTTGCTGATTGTCTTCAATCCGAGGTTTTCCTTACCGCTGAGAATTTTGGTTACCTGGGCGGGTGTCACTCCCATCCGTTCGGCCAGTTCACTTTGGAGGATGCCTTCAGTCCGGAGAATACGGCGTAACTTCAATGCCAGTCTTTCGGAGACGGCAAGCCATTCACGGTTTTCCTTGCGGAATTCGATATCCTTCTTTTCCTCGTCTGTCATCGGGCGGGACATCTGCTTGAGTTTCTCTACATTGAATTTCATATCTTCCATTTTTATATGTCTGCACTGTCTTCAATGCCGTTCGCTTTCAGATAGTTCAGTACGTTGTCTATTTTGTTGAACACCTTGTCTTTCAGTACCGGGGAATTCTGTATGGTATCTCCCAGCTTGATTCCTCCATATACTATCAGATAACAGTTTGGTCCCAGTTTTATCGCATACAAGCGGAGCAACGACGGGCGGTTTGTGCCATACGACTTCATGGGTTCCAAAGTCCACAGACATTTGTATTTGCCATCCAGGAAGTGGAAATATTCATCAAAACCAGGCTTTTCGCCCGCTTTCATGTTGGAAACAAGTTCTTCAATATATTCTTCCAGTTCTTCCGCTTCATCAAGGATCTTTTGGGCGGATGCTTCAGGCTCATTGGGGTCTAATCCTGCATCTTTCCAGAAAGGGGTGTCTATATGGACTGCATTATCCGTGAAAAACTTCTCCAGATAATCGAGGTCGTGCCATTCCTTGAACACACGGACATATTCATTCAGGTCTTCTTCATCAAACTGTATGCTGTACAGCCAATTCTTGTATATTTCAACAATCTCCAAGATTATTCTACTTTTAAGTTGATTGAATTTACGCAAAAGTAAATATTTTATTGGAATACACCAAATAAAACCTTGAATAATTTACCTGTAGGTAAAACATTGAAAAATGTTCGTCGGGAATATTCAAGGGATATGCCTTATCGGTAGAATAAAAGTACCACTTGGTTCTATATTTTGTCTGACAAAACGATATTAGCACCTCATACAGAGTTGGTAAAGAGGGTGAACTACCGTTAAACTAAAGATTTAGCGGTAGTTCACAGCAGATTATTAACAAGTAAGATTCCTGCAGTCTCCCATCTTTGATTTGCTGTTATGTTGGTTTTCACCATGAATTTATCCTGGGACCAAACAATATACTCGCACATTCGTGTATTGAAAGTCATACAAAATTTGACGGATGTTTCATTATATTTCTTAGTGTTTGAAAGATCTCCTATCCAAAAAATGCACTGATTACATCTTAATTTATTGTAGTCTTCCAATAGTAATCCTTCACTTTCTTCGCTATTACTATTATAAGGAAGAAAAAGTCCATTATTGAATAATATGCCGTTACCATAGAAACGATGTGGATTTTGTGATAGTTCTACTATTTCTTCATAGAAAGGAAGCCTCCATTCTCTATTCTCAAATTTGATTGCATCTTCAAATACATACCGTTCTAAATTAGAAGCTTTAATCTTTTGATGCCAGGGTCTAACCCGTTTAAATATATTGTCAGTAAGTTCGTTCGAACAAACAAATTTCCAAAATCTAATATTGTTCTTTTCTCTGTTTATCATAGTCAAAGTTCTTAAGATACTAATTATTAATAAAGTTTTATTGTGCGAATTTAGCGATTTCGGTTAGTTGGCGTATTCATTAATTTGCAAAAATAACATTAATTTACATATTAACATAATTACTCTGATAATTAATAAAGGTTCTTACACCCAAAGGGACAGATCCAAAATATGGGGACAACACAAAGAGTCATATTTCTCTAAAGTCGAAAGTGAATATGACTCTTTATATTTGCAGGCATATTTTATAGAAATTTTATCATTTCTTTCCTCATTTGGCTACGATATGAGCAACCATATTTCCGTCAAATGCTAACCTGTGAGTTTGATCAGAACAGATGCCATAGTCCTCACCGGTTTCGTCGTTCCATCCATTTTCTTCGATGGCCTTGTTCGCTTCCAATTCCCAATCTTCATGAGAATTGATAAAATCTCTAAGTTTCTCTAATGTATTCATGATTTTAAACTATTTGTGTTTGCCGGGAACCCGCCTGGCACGGTTTTAGTTATTCACGCCATTGGCATAAGCAAGAAACTCATTTCAGTTTCCTGTTCTTGTTTTTCGGGAATAAGGATGAATGGTTTCGTAGGGTCGTTGAATCTTATCACAACGGTATCGTCATTGATCGTTTTCAATATATTCAAAAGATTATTACCGTTGAGATATACTGTTGTTTCCGGACCGTCGTAATTAACGGGCATGTTTTCAGTTGAAGAACACTGGAAATCCATATTCTCGCCACACATGATCAGCTCATTTTTGCGGATCGTAATTGCCATTCTACTATACACGTTGCTAAATATCAGACACCGCTTAAGTACCGAAATCATCCCCTGTCTGTCCATGGTCATCTCACATGATGTGGATGGCGGCCAAATGCCTCTATAATTGGGATATTTCCCATCAATCAATCTGGCAGTAATGGTGTATCCTTTCGAATTTAATTGCACATTTCTGCTGTCGAATTTTATTGTACAGATGTCATCAGATCCTTTCTTGGACAAGTTGGCTATGATACCTGCTGTTTTGGAACTGATAATAAATCCATTATCTGCTAATTCCTCATTTAGCTGGTGGCTAAACTGACTCAACACATGACCGTCTGTAGACACCATATCCAATCCGGTGTTGTTATGAACATTGAAATGGATTCCTCCCAGTACAGGGCGAAGTTCCGCAGCTTTCATATCAACGAATTGGGTAAGCAGTGAACAAGTATGGGTGATTACAGATGCGGATAATATGATTTCCTCTGTTTCTTCACCCAAGTTGGGTAGTGACGGATAATCACGCATTTCCGGATGCAGAGGAATAGAGAACTTGCCTTGTGGATAATATATCACGAATTCTGAATCCAACAGATCCAAAGTAAGCTGGCAATCCGGGAGTTCTTTCAACCCATTCAGAAGCTGCCATGATGAAAGGTAGAATATGTAGCAATTATCCTGAGGTTCGTCTAAAGGGAGCGTAGTCTGGATGAATATCTCGGAATCCGATCCGGTTACTTCCAACTCGTCCTTTGACAATTTCAACATAAAATATCCCAATGCCGGAGACACGTTCCGGTTAGAGACCACTCTACCCACGGACTGTAGTCCGTCATAGAACCTTTTTGCGTTTATCTTTATTTTCATGCCTTAAATATTATCTAATACGAAGATAATCAATTGTTTCCCGTTCTCATTAGTAATCAGCAAATATACAGATCCGGTCCATGGAATCTACATCTTCATTTAAGCGTGCCCCATATACAATAATCGCAATTAGCAGACCAGGGTGGGGCTGCGTACGCAATCAGTGGAGGGTAGGATAGAACCGGGGACATGGCAGCCCCGGCATATCGTATAGTCGCAAAAAGTGTATTTCGCAATATAGCGTGGATATGCAAGAATATGCTTATTAGTCCCATTTCCGAAATGACACTCTTCAAGCACCTCTATCAGTTCCAGAAGCCCCATGTGACCCAATATTTTCTGTATCTTCTCTTTACTGACCTGTACGCAGTTTGGTTCCACGAAGAATGTGTGATTGTGAGAGTCCTTTATCTTTGCCATATATTCAACTGACTCTGTCTCTTCCGGATTGTCGGGTAGTGCCACTATATTAATTAGAGTAGCATCCGTTGTCGCCTGTTCCCCTGTCACGTTACAGGGAACGGAAAGATTGAAATCCAGAGTCGAACCGATCCACTTGTCGGGAGTATAGATTTCACCGGATTCATCTAACATGCTGATGACGGCATCCCGAACCTTATCTTTCAGCTCGGATGGCATATCTATTAGTGTCAACATATTACGGCTGGTCAGTTGACCTTCTGCATAGTCACGGCTACAGAATTGGATGCCTTTCTCTAAGGAAAAGTCAATGTAGTTTTCCCAGTACCGGTTTTCTTTGCGATTGCCGGTCGTGGAAATGTTGAATTCTGTACTGTACGTGAATGAAGTATTACTATTTTTCATAATGTTTTGGTTAATAGTGATTTATATTTACTTGCAAAGGTAACTATTAAAAATCGAGTAACCAACCAATTATCCGAATTTTGAATACCAAAATATAAATATAAGTTGGGGCTATGCTGCTTCCTCCTCTTTCTCCTGTTCGACCTGCCATCCCCATTTGCACTCTTTCAGGTCGATTTTCTCGTTGTCTCTGGTATATTTGGCAATTAGTTCGATAAAATGAAACAAATGGCGGTTATATGGCGCATAATTCCAATGTCCGAAGTGGCTTTCATCAAGAATATCCACTAGTTCTTTAAGCGTCATCCGGTTCAGAAGGGCTGATATTGTGTCTTTGTCTACCTGCACGCAGTTAGGTGACACATAATATTTCAGACCGTCTGAGCCTACAATGAGTGCCTTATAAATCTCTCTGTTGTATCTGTCACGCTTTGATGCGATATTGATAAGGGTGGCATCGCCTCTGAATTTACGGCTCCGTACAATCTTGCATGGCAGACCTAAGTTATAGCATGTAGAAGATCCGATCCACATGGATGCTTCGAACACCTTTCCGATTTGCATCAGGATTGTGATAACAGATGCACGGATATGATCAACCATATCAGCCGGAATATCTTTGAACGGTCGGATGTCAGCACGATTAACCGGAACACCATAGGTGTAGTCATGGCTGTCATACACAACACCTTTCTCGGTAGAGTAGTCGATGTAGTCATCCCAGTCATGATCATGGTCGCCGTGACCTACAGTTGAAAGATTATATACCATGTCGTTCGGAAGAGAAGTAGCTGCTGCCATATCTAAAAGGATTAAGGGTTAAATACTTGATTTCGATACACAAAAATACTCATTATCAACGAGATAGAAAAGATGCTGAATCAGTATATATCCGGCAGGGTGGGTTCCGACTTTGCCAATGAAGCGGATAAGACTAGCTGTTGATATAAAGGAGGAAGCCGGGTATCGGTTTCCGGGGGAAAAGATAAAAAAACGCCACGTCAGGCGGTTCCCTCAATCTTAGTCGCAATCAATATATGCATGAAACGGTACCATTTATAATAGTGCAGTATGGCGACCGTAATCACCAAGTGCACTTCAATCTATGGTTATGCAAACTTATATAAGAATTGGAATTTATAAGCGTATCTAATAAAAATAAACTCACGTCATTTTATATATAGAGGAAATATACTCATTTCCCTTATAACTGTCAAAAGATGATTTGATTATTTTTCTTGTATTTCAAATAAATACGGAA
>OGUN01001837.1_pt1 | contig 13894 bp, 9 predicted proteins | sample 1553621 | NCBI WGS metagenome assembly OGUN01 (sample SAMEA2580300, study PRJEB22360) | human gut metagenome | biome: human gut; feature: human-associated habitat; material: faeces | place: Denmark | collected 2008/2010
CGCTGACGCTCGATGTGGAGTTTTACGTGGCTGACCGTATCGCCCTGCTCGCCAATCTCCGGGAGCGTTGCCTGTGGGGTGGCGATACGAAGAAGTTCCATACCCAATTCGGGCTGGGCATCAAGTTCGTCATCAACTGACACATGCCGCATGGAACGGACGGATATAGACACTATGAGGCAAATATCCCTCGCGGACTTTCTCGCGCGGTTGGGGCATGAGCCTGTCCGAAGGAGCGGAAACGAACTTTGGTATCGTGCGCCGTACCGCAGTGAGCGCACGCCCTCTTTCCGTGTGAACGTGGCGAAACGGCTCTGGTACGACTTCGGCTTGGGCAAGGGTGGTGACATCTTCACGCTTGCCGGGGAGTTTGCCCGAAGCGGCGACTTCATGGCGCAGGCGAGATTCATAGCGGAAACCGCCCGTATGCCGTTTGCCGCAGCAGAAAAGCCGTTGTACCTGCCGGAACCGTCCGAACCTGCCTTTGAGGGAGTGGAAGCCGTCCCGCTGCTCCGCTCTCCGCTGACGGAGTATTTGAAGGAAAGAGGCATCCCTTATGCCGTTGCATCCCGCCACTGCTGCCGCCTGAACTACGGCGTGCGTGGAAAGCGGTATTTCGCAATCGGTTTCCCGAACGTGGCTGGCGGCTATGAAATCCGGAGCCGTTATTTCAAGGGATGCGTGCCGCCGAAGGATGTGTCGCTGGTCAAGGCGGAAGGCTTTTTGACTGACGTGTGCAGTGTATTTGAGGGCTTCATGGACTTTCTGTCCGCTGCTGCACTCGGCATAGGCGGCAATGGCGACAGCCTTGTGCTGAACTCCGTCGCCAACGTGGGTAAGGCGGTGAAACACTTGGACGGGTACGGGCGCATCGACTGCTTCCTCGACCGTGACGAAGCCGGGCGGAGGACGCTGGAAACCCTCAAAGGAGACTACGGCGGACGTGTCTGTGACCGTTCCGCACTCTATGACGGTTGCAAGGACTTGAACGAGTATCTGCAACTGACAACGAAAAAAGAAATGGACAATAACTTAAAAATCAAAGGACAATGAACATACTGAACAACAAGAACAAGAGAACATCCATCTTCAAGGCGTTGGCACTCTGCCTGTTCGCCGCCGTGTCGCTCACGCTCGCATCGTGTGACGATGACATGGACATCCAGCAATCCTATCCGTTCACGGTAGAAACCATGCCCGTGCCGAACAAGGTCACAAAGGGGCAGACGGTGGAAATCCGCTGTGAGCTGAAAAGGACGGGCGATTACGCCAACACGCTCTACACCATCCGGTATTTCCAGTTCGAGGGGGAAGGCAAGTTGGAAATGGACAACGGCATTACTTTCCTGCCAAACGACCGCTACCTGCTTGAAAACGAAAAGTTCCGGCTGTATTACACCGCAGAGGGCAACGAGGCGCACAACTTCATCGTGGTGGTGGAGGACAACTTCAAAAATTCCTACGAATTGGAATTTGACTTCAATAACCGGAACGTGAAGGACGACATCCAGACCGTCATCCCCATAGGCAATTTCAAACCTCTGCCAAGATGATGCGTGTATTCATGGCTATCCTCTGTTCGCTTCTGGCGGTCTGTTCCGTGTCCGCACGGGACAGCCGTCAGAAGGGGACGGACGGGCAGGCGGCAATCTACCGCCTGCCGCCTTTCGAGCGGGCGGTTCGCTGTACGAAGTATTTTGAAGGCTGGCACTCGGAAAAACATCACCCGTATGTGGGGTATGGACACCGGGTGCAGCCGGGGGAAAAGTATTCGGCACGCACCATGACGAAACGGCAGGCGGACGCGCTCCTGCGGAAAGACTTGCGGAAGTTCTGCGCCATGTTCCGCAAGTTCGGGCGTGACAGTTTGCTCCTTGCCACGCTCGCCTACAATGTCGGTCCATACCGGCTTTTGGGAAGCGGGAAGATACCCAAAAGCACGCTGATCCGAAAATTGGAGGCGGGCGACAGGAACATTTACCGGGAATATATCGCTTTCTGCAACTACAAGGGGAAACGGCACGCCATGCTGCTCAAACGGAGAAAGGCGGAGTTTGCACTGCTATATATACCTTAAAACATTAGAGAGAACATTCAAATGTTCTCTCTAATGTTTTTATCATGTGCAAATGTATCTAAAGTCTTAAAGATAAGAATTATATATATTTAATATCTCAACAGCTATATTTATAACTTCAACTATTTCATCACAGATTAAGTCTATGGCTTCAACTTTTTTTCCTTTTGAATATTCTTCAAGTAATGGAGATAATGGAATACCTAATGTTGGAAGCGTATCCCAACATAATGATTTATCAAAATAACCTATCTCCGCATCTCCTGTGTGGATTTTCTCATTCCTAATTGTTTTTATTGAAGAAATTCTTGACAACAAAAGTTGCATCTTATTTTTTATATCCTCATCAGTAACTTTTGTGCTGTCTGGGATAGTAGTTCCATAACATTTCTTTTTCGGTATGCCCCAATTACAAATTGTATTACCCAATTGTGCTAATATATCAGGAAGTGAGTTTATTCTAATAACATAGTTTTCAAGATGATAATTATAATACTCTTCAAGACTTAAATCAGGATATATTTGGGAAACCTTTTCTTTATCAAGCCTCAAAAAAACAACAACTTTTTCTAAATCTGAAACAACTGTTCCAAGATTGGCATATATGGCAATTGCCTTTTTGAGCATTTTTTCATGTTCATCACCTAACTCATCATAATTAAGACTTTTATCAGCTAAACATTGTTCCAAATGTGAACTAACGATAGGCTTAACTAAATTTATTAGTCTTACAGCCAGAGTTGATTTAAATAGTATATCTGAAAAAGTTTTTTCTTCGTTCATAGCATATTTCCTTTTTTGCAAAATTACGCAATATTATTCATAATGAGAAATTTCCTATGAATTAATCTATTTGAAATAACTGATTATCGTAGATTGTACAAGGTTTCTTTGCCTACTTTCTTTTTCGCCATCATGCTCACGAAAGAAAGTAGGCGGCTTTTGCCGCCCACCACTCAAAAACGGGTGTAAAGCCCCGTTACCATCGTGAACATTTCTTCCAGCATATCGCAATATACCCCCTCGTGCGTTGCTATGTTCTTTGTCTTGCACTCAAATGTCTTTTTACTGAACGTCTTGCGGTAGAAACGCATATTGTAGAGGTCTAATCCTGCATCGTAGATGATGTCAAGGCGGTTCGCGCTCGTCTTGTTCCTTGCAAGGCTCATGCGCAAGCCGTTGCCCATGTCTATGAAGTCCTTGCTTCCCGTCATGGCGACAAAGCGTCTGCCGCCTATCTGCTGTAAAATCGTCTTTGCTATCATGCTTTTCTTGGTTTTAGGTTGGCGGTGCGGACACCGCCACCTTGTTTAACATTCTGTTATCTCGGCAATGGGTGTGTTTCGTTTCAACCATTCCATCAGGCACTCCATATTATACTCGCTTGTTATGACTGCCGTATGGCTGTCAATGGCGGTGAACCTGCTACTTTCATAGTCATCTATCCACTTTTTTAGGGTATCAACTCCCCACGCTTCGGCATCGTCAAAGATGCCGTCCAATACTTTGATAGGCTCGCTGAACTTCACTATCAGCGTTTGATAGGCTGCATTCATCGGTTGCCCTCCTTTCCTTCCTTTGCCGTGAGCCACTTGTCCCGTGCGGCTCGGCACTCGTCCAATGTGGGTTTTACACAAGAGAACAACTCTCCGTCTGTGGGGTGGCGGTAGTCGTACTGCACAAGTGTTCGCTTGCGTCTGCCGATACCTAATTGGAAACGCTCATATTTCTCCGTACCTGCTTCGGTGCAGGTGCTTATACCGTTGATGGTCATCCGTGTTGCCATAATCGTTGATTTTAGGGTGGTTAAAAATGTACTGACAAAACTCTGTTCTTCATCACCATTTCGGGGTCGCTCGTATAGCGTTGGTGCAGGTAAAAATGGTGGGAGCCGAAGCCGTAAAGGAAGAACCTGTCAAGTTCGTGCTTCTCGGCAAAGTCCTTTACACTCCGTCTTAACTGCTCCTCACTCGTTGCCAGAGTGAGGAGGTTCACAAATTCAAGGAACATCGTGGGGATTTTATCGTCCCACGGACAAACCATGCTTTCAATTCTTACTTCCATACCTATTGGGTATTATAGGTTGATACTATGCCGCTTCCATCCGCTGGCGGATAAGGTTCACGTTGCTGTTCACAAGGTTTACAATGCGGTCGTGGTACTCGGTATTGGAATTGTGCAAGCCACGACTTTGCACCACCTCCAATGTCTTCAAGGAAACCTCCACCGTTTCTATGCGCTTGCCGTCAATGGTGGCGGATAGGATAAGGGAGTTCTTTTCAAGGAAATAGGAGTTGGAAAACACGCAATGGTGCAGTTCGTCCCTTCCGCTGCAAACTCCGCCACGCTCTCCAACACACGCACCTGCAAAGTGCCGTCCGTGAAGGCGATGCCGAAGAATATGCCTTTGAGTTTGCGGTATGCCTTCTCGTGCTTCTTCGCTTGGCGGATACGTTCCTCCAACTTCTTGCGCTCTATCTCCTTGTTGCGCTTGTGCATAAGTCTGTCGTGTTCGGCTTTGAGGTCGGTGGGGCAAACGTACTTCGGGCTGTTCGTATCCTTGCCGAAATGCCGCAGGAGGTCTATGGTGTCACGCCACATGGAGCCGTCAGCAATGGTGTAGCCGTTGCGGATACATATCTTCACGGATGCCCAATACCTCTCTATGTCAAAGGAACTGCGGATGTAGTGGCGCAACATGGGATATTGCCCTGCCTTCAACAGCGTTTCGGCTCGGCTGTCGGAAAGGATAGCCGTGAAAAGGTCGTAAGGCAGTATGTTGTGGTATTCGCCATTGAAGCCGTTGCGTTTCAGTTCGGGAATGAAACGCTGTCGGGGATAGGTGCAGACGGGGTTTATATCGTATGCACGGAGTTTGTTGTTCTTGCGTACCTCCATGTCGCTGTATTCCGCCCATAGGTCATAGTAAAGGATGGACATTCCACGCAGTCGGGCGACGGTGACGGTTGTGCCTTTGGCTGAAATCCACCTTTGCACCACTTCATAAATGGAATACCCGGCTGCCTGCCCTGCCTTGTATCGGGACTTGACGAAGAAGAAGCGTATCACTTGGTACTGCTTGCAGGTGGTGACGATGGAGAAATACTCGTTCTCGCTGAACACGCTCTTTCGGGTGCGCAACGCTTCCAACTCCATTCCGCAATGCGGGCAGGTGCATCCGCAAACGGTGTCCGCAAGGTCGTGTTCACTTTTCCACGAATGTCCGCACTCGGTGCAGATGTTCGTGCCGTCCGCCCTCTTGATGGCGTAATGCTTGAAGCAATGTCGGAAAGCGTATGCCCTCTGTGTGGCGGTCAATTTGGGCAGTCGCTCGCTCAATCGTGCGACTTCCTGCTGTATGGGTGTCCTCGGTTTCATAATCAGAAATTGAATAGGTTGGGTTGTTGTACTTCTTGTGCGGTCGCTTTGGTGGCGGTTCTCGGCTTGCTGCGGTTCTGCAACTTGCGGAGTTCTTCCTCTTGGTATCTGCGGACTGCGTTCTGCCGTACTTCCGCCTTTTCCTCTGCGGTGAGTTCCACAACGTGGTTCACTGCCACTTGGCACTGAATGGGCTTGCCCACCTCTATCTCGTTCTCGTCATAGTAGTGGACGGCTTGCCCGAATATCTCCCCGTCCGTGAAGCCGTTGCAACCGCTCCGCTGCACGTAGTTGAGAATGTAGGTGACGCAATCGTCTATGTTCTTGGCAGGGTTGCGGTAGTTCCTCGCAAAGAGTGTATCTTCCGCTGCACGCTGCTCCAGATACATCTGTATCGTTCTCTTGAAATGTTCTGTTCCTTTCATATCGCTGTCGTTTTTATCAGTTATACATTTTTCCGTTTTCCAAAAACTCGTAGTCGTTGGCTGCGCAACTCTCCTCAAAACTCTCTTCGCTGCACTGGTATTCCATATCGTCACGGCACGACTTGAAGAAGCTGTCAAGGCACTTGTCCATGAGGTCGTACAGAGTGGTTCGGGTGCTTTCAGAAAGTCGTAGATGGGTCGCAGGATGTCCTCGTCTGCGCAATAGCCTGTCAGTACGCAACAGTTATCCGTGAATATCCGGCTTTTGCGCTGCTTATTGAAATTTCCTTTGAGGTAATAGGTTTTCGGCTTGAAGAGAGTATGCCAATAGTTATTGACGATGTGTTTCATAAGCCGTATGCCGCTGAGTTCCTCTTCCTCTCCGCTGTAACGTGAGGTGAAGCGGTAGGAATAACGGCACGTGTCGTAACTCCAATCGTTCACTTTGACTTTGAACACACTTTCAAATGCTTCCAGCGTGTTGCGGTTGTCGCTGTCCCAACCGTATTCAAAAGTGTGTAGCCATTCATTGTATGCGGTATCTCTCGCTGCTGCGGAGAGTTCGGCTAATTGGAATAGGTCGTATGTCCTTGTTATCGTTCTCATATCGCTGTCGTTTTAGATGGTCTGTTTCAGTATCTCTCTCCAATAGGTCGGCTCCACCTCGCTCAAAAGGAAGTCGGTGAAGTTCCTCCGTGCGTCCTTGTTCAGTTCTCGGTAGAGTTCACGGAACACGGATATGTTGCCGTTGATGTACGTTTCCACCATGTACACGAAGATGTTGTCCACCTCGTAGTATCTGCACTGTTGCGCTGCCGTTTTGCTGCTTCTCTTTGCCATGTCGGTAAGGGTTAAAGGGTGAATAACCAAAGGATGAAGCCGAAGAAGGCGGTTGCGGAAAGGATAGCCACGATTATGCCTATCGCCACTCGGAACACTCCGTTTACAATCTCTCTAATGATGCCCCAAAGGATGCTGAACACCCCGAAAGCGGTGCGCACCATTAAGCCGCATATCGCAAGTCCTATGTACTGCGCCATTTGTCTGAAATTTGCCGTTGCCGTCATATCTTCGCTGTTTTGATTTTTTTTAATGCGGATTCAAGAGCTGAGGGAGTTGAGTTTCAAACTATCTTATCTGCCTCTCGTTTATCCGACATTTTTTTTATGCGTCTTTCTGTCGCATCGGTCGTTTTCGTTTCGGGTGCTTGAAAAGGTAGGGATTAGGGAATGCAAGGTTTTTCGGTCAAAATACTACCCGCAGGGCTGGAGATTTTTACCGAAAACAGGAGGCTTGACCTTGCTTTCCCGTCCAATCCCGGAATTACCTTTGCGCCCAGAACGGAAATGACTGCCTGATGCGCTCCCTGAAAGGCGCGAAAATGGAGGTAAACGGAAGTGGAGGCAGATTAGACAGGAAAACTTCAAAAGAGAAATCCGTAAAAAAGGGAAAACGCCAAAAGGAAAAGGAACATCAGCCGGAAGCGTGAAACCGGGCAAACCATCGGCAAGGAAGTATGATTTTGTCTGTCTGGCCGAGCGTGTCCGGTCGGACGGATAAAATCATTCTTCCCGGTTTGCCTGCCGTGTGTGACGGCTTGTTCCATTTATGGATCGGGCGGTCAGACACGGCTTTCCGCTTACGGCACAAAGGAACAGCGAAAAAAGAAATCGTCTGCGAACCCGTAAAAGCACCTCATTGGCATAAGCACAAAAGAAATGGGCCTTGCATCATCAGTCTAAACTGTTGTTTAGGCGTGAGGCAAAGCCCTTTTCTCCGCTTATGCGGCAGTCGGCATACGTTCGTCCAAAATCCTTTTGGGCGATGGTGTGCCGACGGATAAAACCGCTTTTACGGAAAAACTTGTATGGGAAGAAAAAATTTAGGGAGATTCATTTCAAAATCTCCCGTTTTATTGTTACTTTTGCATACGAAGAGTTCTTTGAAGGTTACGCAACGCGCAGAAGGATGATGCAGTAGATAACTAACTAAATCGTAACCTATTACTATCATGAGCAATTAACCTACGCTCATTTCCAATAATTTACACACTTTTCGTAACTTCATCCTGCAAATATGTTATACGTCGCTTCAATTTCATTGAAATCATTTGCTCAGATAATAAGTTTTTCTTAACTTTATACTCAATATTACATTTATAACTATAATAGTTAACTAACTATATAAATATAGTGCTTAAATAAAATTATTCAGTTAAACTAAAAATGAATGCAATACTCAGTTCTGTCTAGGAAAAGTATTCTTGAGTTTTTGGGATAAACAAATTACGATATTTATAATTATAAAAAAATGAACAAGAAAACTGAAATAAAAATTGAAGATGTTTGTAGACATAGTGTTACATTCCCATCTATTCCTACAACATTAATATCTAGAAAATCATATTTTGATCTTTTTGAAGAGCAATTTGAAACATATAAAGTCTTATGTTTGCCTGGTGCGGAGGGGGTTGGATTAACTACGGCTTTAGCAGAGTTTGCTAAAATGCATAATCAATATTGCATATCATATTTCATTGATGGCTTTTCAAGATTAGCAATGGAACCACGTATCATAGAACATAGTTTGTATGTGCAGTTCGCTTATTTTGATAAACATTTTTCGCTTATGAATGAGGATAAGGAGATTGATTTATCGCCTCACATCGTTCGAGTTAAGAGAAGATTGAAATCATCTAAAAATTATTTATATTTCATTTTTGATGGTTTTGACAAAATACCCTCTACACTTAAAGATAGTATAAGATCTATTTTAACTTTATTACTGGATATTGATAATGCAAGATTCCTTTTTTCGGGTAAAGCAATAGATATAAATGAGTTATTACCTGATTCAATACAAGCAAAAGAGACAAATAGCCTTTTAAAATTTCATAAAGCAGAAGTAAAAGATTTTTTTAATTTAATCAAACCAGACATTGATGAAGAACAAGTTGAAATACTTTATTCTATTAGCGGTGGAAATGCAGAAAAATTAGGTATTATTGTAGACAAATTACGAGCAAATATCAGTATTTCGCAAATAGAAGATATTTATACATATAATACATCCGATTTATATGCTGTAGATTGGGAAAAGTATGAATGTATGGAAAATGAAAATATCTATATTTTATTAGCATTAATAGCTTTTGCAGAGATGAAACTATCTCTGTCAATGTTGCAGAAAATGTTAAAAATAGACAGCGAGAAACTACAGGAATTACTTGATATATGTAAAGACAAATTAGAAGTTAAGGATGGTCATGTTTTATTTAAGGAGTATAGTTTTAGAAAATATGTAAGAAAGCATCTTGCAGATTTAAAACGTAAAATTGAACTTATACAACTTGAAACATTTGAGAATAGTACCAATTCTGCAGATTTTTTTTCATATATGCCATCATTATACAAGCAAGTTGGAAAAAATAAATCTATGATTTCTTATTTAACGTCTGATAATGTTCAACAATTTTTAATAGATAGAAAATCACAGGCAGCTTTTAATGAACAGTGTGAATATGGCTTTGAAGCATGTCGAGATCTTAATGAAGTTGTAGCTGCTCATTTTAGATTTGCTGTTAATAGAAGTGCTTCTCGAGAAATAGAAAAAAATGAATTATATGATTCAGAAATAGAAGCTCTCTTATCTGTTGGAGAAGATGATGCTGCATATGCTTTAACTCAAAAGGTATATCTAAAAGAAGAAAGACTGAAGTGCTTATTATTAATTGCAAGAAAAGGGAATAGGCTACCTGCAACTTTATATGATGAATTGATTGCAAATATTAAATCACTAGCAGAATCTATTGATTTTGACCACATGCCACAAAAAGCTATAGAAATAGCCAAACTTATGCTACCTGTTGATTTTGTTATGGCCCTTTCAATTATTGATAGAGTCGCTAAATTGACAAAAGATAAAATTCAATATGATCGTCTTTATACAGCAATTTCTTTGTCATATAATGAGATTTCAAAGGACAAAGATGATTCTTCTAAAATGGATTTGGCCGCAACTAAAATAAGTGATGAAGGGGTTAGAAAGATGGCTATTGCAATGAGAACGGTATTGCATGATAATTCAGTAGATCAAATTATTAGTAAACTAGATGAAATTCCAAATCTGACTAGTAGGCTATATTTTCTTCAATTCTGGATACCTGACCATAAAGAAGTAGAAGATATTGATAAAATTGTTCTTTATGCGATAAAACTTGTGATAAAAGATTCAAATGTAACACTTCCTAAAGCTTCTTTGCTTTGCAAATATTGCGAACCGCTTAAATTGATATCAGGAGATATTTTAAAAGATGTTTTAGATATATTAGATGCTGTTGATGACTCTGTAAAATATCCGAGTGTAGATTATGTTGATTTGCAATTAATGATTATTGAGGCTCAAATTCAATATGATAAAGAAAATGCTCAATATCGTTTAATGCAGCTTTATGATGATATATGCAATTTTGAAGATAAGTCAATTATCGTTTATTGTAAGTCTAAAATTTTAGCAAAATATGAAAATCTTGGAAATAAAAAAGATATTGAAGATTGTTTAAAACCTGCTTTTGAACTTCAAAAAGAGATAACAAAAGAAATAAAGGAATTACTAAATACAACAGCCTATCATCTAAAAATAGTAGAAGGTCCTATTCGAGAATTGGTTTGTGATTATAGATCTTTTATCAGTGATATAATTCCATTAATTAACACATCTGAAAGAAGAAGTAGAGCGTATCGAATAGCTATATCTGAATATTTGAATCGTACGGATATTTTAGATATAGACTTTGGGTATTTCGATAATTTATATAAAAATATTAATTATGATTTATCTGACAGGACAGAACCGTTAATAACTCTTATTAGAGATATTGTTTTCTCAAAATGTGATACAACATCATTACTTGGTAATATAAAAAGTATGTATGGGAAGATTAAGGAAATTGAAAGTGAATTTGCATTGTGCTATATATTATCTATTTTATATGTATGGGTTAAACGCAATTTCCCAGAAGATAGTTTTATTTGTAGTATAAAGACAGAACTTAATAATACATGGAACAAGATAGATGTCCCATGGCTAAAAGTTACAACAGGATTTGAAGTTGCTAGACAATTTTCAAAATTGTCAATGAAAGAAGAGGCGCATGAGATGATTCGAGTAGCTTCGCAGTTAAAGCAAAAACAATTGTTTTGCTCTGCTTCATGTGTAGAAACCTATACGGTAAGTTTAGATTTGTTAACACACTCTCTCGGTATTTTAATTCGCTCTCACTTGTGCGAAAACAATGATATAGAGCAATTTAAAGAATTGATAGCTTTTTTAGGATCTGAAGGCGAATCTATGATACTTTGGTCTAAAATAGCTTTAGAGTATTATATTGCTAAAGAACATGATGATTTTTTTGATATAGCTACTAAATATGTTGCAAAACCTATAAATGGATATTCTATAGCATATCAAAAGAGAATATTGTTTAATATTGCTCCAACATTGTATCTATCTGTTAAATCAATGTTCTATTCAGTGTTGGAGCAATTTGATGATGAATTTAAAAATCATTGTTTGGATAATGTCGGATGTTTTATTTTTAACAAATGTGCTTACTTGGAATATACAAATACCCATCAAATTTTTGCAGAACTACAATATACTGAATATGAGATTCTTTTTGATTTAATTACTCACGCAACAGATGAAAGTCTTATTTTTAATTACACAGTATCGATTTGTAACTGTTTAAAAGAAAATAAAGGTAATAAGCTAAGTCGCGAACACATTTCTATTTTATTGAAAAAACTTGAGGATATTATAAAACTAAAATTCCCAATTGTAGGAGGACTTACACATGATGGATATAAATTATCATGTATGGCTACAATAATGGGTTCAAGAATATGCGCTCCTAGTAATAATGATTGGGATAAAGTTAAATTAGAAATAGAAAATATTAATAATTTAGCTGATCAATCCTTTTTATACACCCATATATCTCATTATATAAAGAAAACAGACAAGAAACAAGAGTTCTTAAATTTAGGTTTTCAAAAAGCAGGTGAATTAAATTCTGCTTATGATAAAATGAATAGATATGATATGAGTGTAAGTGAAGCGATTGAAAGTGCTCCATCTTTAGTCAGAAACTTTACATTTAAAACATGGGAATGGATATTGGGAGATAAAAATGGTAATTATCAGGATGCTAAAAAAATAATAGATTTAATACAAGAGTATGACGAAGAGTTAGCCAAAGATATTTTAGAGCAGACTGATAAAGATCCTGCTCGTATTCAGTATAAATATAAACAAAAACTAAAACGCCATATTGATAAAAAAAAGAAGATTGGGGTTGCGCAAAAGGATATAAAACAAGTAGCTTCATTGACAAATGTGGAGCAGCAAATGTTCTTTGAAGAGAAAATGGAAAATCTTATTAGAGGAAAGAGTATTACAAAAGATATATTATCGACATTTTCTATAATGCAAATAATTTTCGACAATTCCATATCAGACACTAAACATGCAATAAATTATTTCATGGAGAACCTTTATGAAAAAAATAGATTATCCAATTTTCATAAGGATTTGATAAGAGATATTCATAAAGCAATTCTTTATAATTTGAAGGTTGTTCTTTCTTTGGCAGCAGGAACAAAAGAAAGATTCGAATTAATAAATAGATTAATTCAAGATAATTGTACGGATATAAATGCGACACATATCCGTGTAGGTGAAGAGAGTAAAGCATTTCAATATTTGAAGAACTGGTTTACTAAATATAAATATGATTCTTTAAGAATCATAGATCCCTATTTTAGCCCTAAGGATTTCAATATAATTAAAACATTTTTTGATATTAATAATGATCTTAGAGTTTCAATTTTAACGAATAAAGGTTCTGAAATAGAAATCGAGGATTATCAAAAAGGTTGGAATAAAGTTTCTGCTGATTTAACAGGTGAAATATCAGTTGTGTCTTTTTGTTATGAAGATGATAAGAATAGTTGTCCTGTTCATGATAGATGGTGGGTGCTTGTTGATAGTGAAACCAATGAGCAAACAGGCCTGCATTTAAACTCACTAAGTGGATTAGGAAAGAGAGAGTGTGATTTAATTTTATTGGATACTAATGGATTAAAGTCAGCTAATACAATATGGACTGATTATATAGTGAATAGAAGACCTCGTATTGAAGGACGTAAAATAAATTATGAAAGATATGAAATTCATTAATTATAGGAGTTTTGTTGAGTATTGTAGATTAGCGACAAATATTGGATCATTTATTTTATAAAAATTTCATATTGTAAAATGCGCATTCGTTCAAAATTCTTTTGGTTGATGACATATCGACGAATAAATCAGAATTCGAATTAGGGGCAATCATTATTTAGCCCACTGATAGTTTGCTTGTTACAAAATAAAGAACTACATTTGCATTGTTCCAATTAGCCTATCAAAGCTAAGCAGAACAGCGAACTCTTCACGTTGGATTAAACGTTGGACTTTGAAAACTTGATTAAATAAGATATTGGTACAAAATGGATTACGACTTATGTTCGAGTCCCGTACGCACCGCTTCTTAAGAAAAGGAAAAAGCTCTGTAAACATTGAATTACAGAGCTTTTTTCTTTTATCACTCCCTCCTGCACACACCGAGCACATCAAAAGATATTTTCTTTTCATACATAAGTTTATGATGCCGTACTAATAAAGGGATAATGGAAAATATAACAGAAAGGTTATACATCACATGAGATAATAACAATTAAATAAAAACGTTCTACAATCAATTAAATATAGTATCTTCGTACACGCAAAAAGATAGAAGTTTATATGAAAGAAGTAATATTTGTAATTCTAGAAGGTTTCGCCGACTGGGAAGGTGCATATATAGCTACCTGTTTGAATCAGGGAGTCAAGCCCGGAAATCCTATTAGTTATAAAGTGAAAACTTTATCAATAACCAAAGAACCGTAAGCATCCGATAAAGTACACATTGTATTTT
>OGUN01001840.1_pt1 | contig 13884 bp, 8 predicted proteins | sample 1553621 | NCBI WGS metagenome assembly OGUN01 (sample SAMEA2580300, study PRJEB22360) | human gut metagenome | biome: human gut; feature: human-associated habitat; material: faeces | place: Denmark | collected 2008/2010
ATACTGGAATTGTATGATTATGCTTCCCAAAAAGTATGATGACAACACCGAGCTAACCTATGTAGTTGGTGATGATACTCGGAAAATAATGCTTGACGATGTCATAGTGTTTGATTAAACGAATATCATAATAGTTCTCGAATTGCCAAGAACGGATATTTACTTTATATAATAAAAATCTGATAGAATAAACATTAATAAAATAATAACAATAGAATCTGCAAATAAAAAATAACATGTCTGATATTATAACATTAGCATCTGGTGCAGTAATTATATTGGTTTTCTTACTCTTTTGTTTTGAAGAAAGAAAACTTTATAGCATCAAGGAAATTTTAGTAAAACTTGTTAATAGTGAGAATATCTTGGATTCATTAAACAATTCCAAGATAGCTTCGCTTGGGGAAAAATATGAAAAAACTATTATCGTAAATACAAAAGACGGGAAAAAGTCAAATATACCTGCATCTGAATTTATATATGACAACAGCGTGTGTAAATGCAACAAGGTAAATTTACGTATGCTTGATACAGCATCAGGTACGCTTGTCGGTTTAGGACTTCTTGGCACTTTCCTTGGCTTAACTTTGGGTATTCAAGGATTTGACAGTAGTAACACAGATAAAATCAATGAAAGTATTCAGGGATTATTGAATGGTATGGGCACAGCGTTCCTGACATCTCTTCTTGGTATGTTTCTGTCTATTGTATTTACATTTATAGATAAATCATTAAGACATAGATTGTATAAAAACGTAAATGGACTGACAGAAAAGCTAGATGCCCTTTATTATATTGATGACATAGCATTGGCCAATCTTAATCAGCAGAATATAATTGACCGACTTTACAATGCACTAAAGTCCGATTTTCAGGTACAAACCAATACCATAAAAGACTCCTTTAATGAGCTTAGTGGAAAACTATCATACACAAACGAATCTGGAGTTATCATACCTGTGGCCAACGCTGTACGAGAAATTCTTTCTGAGAACGCCCAGCAAACAAAAGCTCTAAAATCATTCTCTACTGACCTGGCTATAGAACTTAATCAAGGATTTGATGAGACTCTCTCACGACAGATGCAACAAAAAATTCTTCCGTTAATGGAAAGTGTCGATGCAACCACTAAAACCGTTGTTGAACATATTGATCAAATGGCGAAAACTGTATCTTCTCCGGCAAGCGACATGATGCAGAGAGTTGTGGATGAACTGAAGCAAAGCATGAAATTACTTATGAATGAGTTTAGTTCAGGACTTTCCGGATCGGCTACAACAGAATTAGAAAATTTGGCTCATCAGTTAGGCTCTGCAACCCAAGCTATGGCCGATTTTCCGAAAAACATGGAAAATATTTCAGCAACATTACAAGTTACAATTGAAGAAGTTAAGCATTCCATTTCGGAAATATCCAATACCTCTGCCAATACTAATTCTATGGCAATGAGACAAATGCAAGAACAAATTACATTTGCTACTGGTGCTATCAGTAATGCCATTAATGAAGTTAAAGAAGTTATGTCTGGTATTTCACAATCATCCCAAGAGCAAAGTAACCAGATGGTAAGCAAACTGGCAGATGCTGCGGACAAGATGGGCACATTCCTTACTGGAACTATCAGTACATTATCATCTTCTGTAACAGAATCCGTCAAGTCAATCACTGATGATGTAAATAGTAAACAAGCCAACCTAATCGCACTTCAGGAAGATACTACATCCCAGACAAAAAGACTGCTTGACAGTTTCAATATTGGATTGGAACGTTTGGAGAAGATGAACGAGTACATTTCAGGAACTATGAATGGCTTCAGACAGGCTCAGGGAGAAATAACGATAAGCACAAGTAATCTACGTACAATATCTGGTGACATGAAATTAGCGACAGAACTGTTCAACAAAGGACAGAACGACTATGCTACAAGGCTTGCAGAACTTCAAACCATGAGCCAAAGGGGTATTGATCAGGTAACTGAAATGTTAAGAGACTCAGGTCAGTTATCAGAGGATTATGTCCAAAAGTTTGAGATTATCAAACAAGGACTTGGAACTATCTTTACTCAGTTACAGAACGGGTTATCTGAATACAGCCGAACAATAAAAGAAAGTACTGACAAATACCTTGCTCAGTACACTACGAGCCTAACCCAAACTACAGGTGCGCTTGCTTCAGCTATTGAACGACAGAATGAAGTTACAGAAATGTTGACCGATACAATTACACGTAATAAACGATAATGAAGAAGAAACGTACAGAATACGAAAGTAAAGATGAGAATGCCTTTGCACTCTCCACAGGTGACTTAATGGCCAGTCTTCTGTTCATCTTTATACTGCTGCTGATGGGAGCGCTCCTTCAAGTGCAAGAAAAGGCAGAACAAGACGAGGAAATTGTGAAAAGATACGACCAAATCAAAACACAACTTTACATCGATCTGCAGCAGGAGTTCAAAGATGATCTTGCAGTTTGGAGGGCTACAATAGACTCGACTTTATGCATTCGTTTCCAAGAACCGTCAATGCTTTTTGATGAAGGACAGTCCTTGCTGAAACCTAAGTTTAAGAATATTCTTGATGACTTTTTCCCAAGATATATAGCCGTACTTAGTCGTGATGAATACCAAGATAATATTGAAGAAATTCGTATTGAAGGCCACACCAACAGCAACGGAGGCTATTATTCAAACATGGAACTTTCTCAGGATAGAACAAGAGCCGTGTTACAATATTGCTTTAGTCTTATGTCTGACGACTTGGAAGAGTGGCTTAAAGGCCTTGTAACAGCAAACGGACTTTCTTCAAGCCACCTGATACTGAAAATGAACGGCGAGGAAGATAAGGATTTATCACGACGTGTAGAGTTCAGAGTAAGAACCAATGCTGAAAAGCAATTGGAGGATATAGCAAATAAACGTTTTATACATAAACAATAATGGAAGACATCTATGCACTTCTAAATATTAACAAAGATCTTCTGCAAGATTTCCACTTGCTTGCAGAACGTACTGTTGACCATCAGACTGAGTTGGCCATCAGTCGCAATATGCGTACCTTGCAGGAAATAGAGGTACGCATGATGACCGACAGAACTGTTATTGCTTCTCAACAGACTATTGATGAAATTATGCAGAAAGTCATAGAGAATGCTAAAACAGAAAATAAAGAAACAAGTATTTGGAGCATTCATGAACTTCGTATTGTTTCTTATTATTTAATAAAACTTCAAGGGAATGAACAGGCATACATGTATGCGCTTCATATTCTAGAGACTAACTGGAGGGACATGTTCTTTAACGGATTATCATTTTATTGTCTTGACTCATGGAACATGATTGACCCGGAGCTTCGCTCATTGACTTGTGATCTGCTCAGCAAGCAGCTAAAACAATACAATGGTTCAAACAAGAAATACATGGTAATGAAGAACCATGCAAATCTATTTGATGAAGCTGGTCCCCTAAGACTATGCGCTCTATTATCTCAAAAGAAACAGGATGTAAAGAATGCCCCTGCATATTTTAGTAACAAACTGTCAACAATAAGCCAATCATATTACTCTGATGTGATTGTTAATTTTATCAGTAGCAATAAAATCATAGACTTTGACTATATTGAATCTGTTTTAAATGCTCACAAATATGATAGAACCAAAAAACTTATTTTTGCAGATTTAGTTTTACGCGTAAATAAAACAGGTGATGATGTAAAACGTACTCAACTATGCAAGTATGCCAATCGAATCTTAGGCGATATTACGCTTGGCGCAACATGGGCTCCATTTGCAGGCGCAACTGAAAAACAAGCCCAACAGCTCAAAAAGGCAAAACAACATGTAAATCTATGGTTTAGTCAAAAGATAATTGAGACATTTTTTGAAGTTTGTGTACAAGACAGGGATAGAAAGGACTTCTGGCTAAAATATGTGGAATATGTAAGCAGTTTCAAAATTGTTGGATCTACTACAACGAAAAGAATCTTACAAGGAGATAACCGAGTCAGCGGTATTTTCCTGCCACATTTCATTGAGACAGATTCGTTCGCATCACAGACATCAGCTCTTGTATTGTTCATTAAGAATAAGATGATTGTTGAGTTCTCTGATACCGGTGCTTTGTACGTTTACAACCAGGACCATGAAAAAGTTAAGATGGTGACAGGGAAAAAACGGTATATTCCAAGCACTGCAGATCTGAAGATTACATCTATGGGAAGTCTGATTGATATAAGTGATTGGTACTACAATACATATTACGAGGAAGGAAGAATGACCCATAGGGGAAATTGGCAAGGACGTTTAAGCGGTTGGTTGCAACAAAAAGTCATTTCATCAAATAACATTGGCATATCTTTTCAGGATGCTGAAGACAATAATCTTTTTAAGGCAACCCCAATTCAAAAAGAAGAGTTTAAACCATCATCCAATTCAGTCCCGAGGACTTCGTCTAATAGGCCAATCAAGACCGTGTATGAAGCCAATATTCGTTTCTCTTTATCAAGTAAATGGATATCAAATGGTAAATGCCGGATTGTTTGTGGATATAAAGGTTTCTACCTTAACTTCTCCGCTGGAAATCAATTTGTTCATCTACGTCCACTAATTAGCGGAGCAACCCCAACTGGTAGTGTATGGATAAGAAAGGCAAGAAATGACAATGGATGGCAAGAGGTTGTACACTCAAACTCAGGACGAGAAATAAGTGTTGGATATTTGAAGGAAACAAATGGAACTGTTTTATATAAGCAGAGATCAGAACAAACAGATTATATGACTATTAAAATTTAAAGAAGCATATGTTAACTCAGGTAGTAAATAAAATAGGAATACTATTCATTGTAAATTTCAATGGACATGATCTTCATTTCCAAGAATGGAAAGCGACAGACGATAGTATATATTATATGCCTCTTTCAACTTTGGTTGACAATGGGTATGCCTATGCTTCAAAAGATGGTTGTCTTGTCCCTTATGAAAATATCTATCTGTTAGATGAGGAGGATAAGTTACTTCTAGGCGTCCCCCAACCCTATAATATGGCCATGCGTCTCATTGGAACAAGCATGTTAAATGCATCTGATTTTGAATACAAGGTTGAATTTCTTAGCCACGTGCCAGATGGAGAATTATTATCATATGAACAATGCGGAAATATACTTATAGTCAACAAAAAGAAATATTTATTATCGGAAGCGCAATATGAATTGATAAATCGTATTCATGAGTTTAATTCTTCTCCAGAGGAAGAAAAAACTACAGACTTTAACCTGCGTAATTTTGGAGAGATAAAAGCATTAGCAGAACAAGCCGGATGCGAATTAGACAGTTATTTAGCAAACGAGAATGTTTACGTTCCAGAACGCATAAAAATTGAAGTTGGTCGTGATGAAGATGGGTTTACCATTGATCCTGCCATTGACATTGATGAAAATAAAAAATTTCAGCAGTATTTTGATCGAATGAGAAAAGTACAGGGACAGTACCCTATTCAAAGAGAAAATGGCGAACGTGTTCGCGTTGTACTCAATGAAGAGCAAAAGGAAAATCTACGACATCTTAAAAGTCAAGGCGGAAGACACAAAACGCGCGAAGAAATTCAAAAAATTATAGAAGAACCTACTGAGTTTTTTGACCCTGATGCTTTTGATTTATCGGAACTATATAGTGACCGCGTAATTGAGATTGGTGTTTATAAGCCCAAATTCTATCCATTTATTTGTCCCTACAAATCATGCTGGATTGCTGGTGCTACAATTGAAAGTCCTCAAAATGGAACAAGCCAAGTGACAATTTCAAGTGAGACAGAATTGGAAAATCTCAGAAAAGAAATTAATAAAGCAAAAGAGAATGGCAAATCTATTATTGAGTATAAAAATGCCCAAATAGACATGGAAGATGCTTTGTTTCTTGCAGATTGTGCGGCACAGCAGTTAAAGGCACCATCTAAGCCATTTAATGCAGAATCTGTTGATAACAAAAAAGTGCTTATTATAGAAGAAAATGCAGAAGAACTTGGTTTTGCTGTAAAAGAAAGAGTTATCGAAAGAGGCGAAAAATATACCCTTTTCACCAATCCATATCTTCAAGAATGCTATTCACTAAAAGAACATCAAAAAGAAGGTGTTGCATGGCTACAGCATTTATATAAAAGTAAAGCAAGTGGGTGTCTAATGGCAGACGACATGGGACTTGGAAAAACTTTACAGATACTTTATTTTATTGATTGGCATTCAAGGAAATATGCTGATCACAAACCGTATCTTATAGTAGCTCCTGTTTCACTGTTAGAAAATTGGAAAAATGAATATGAAAGATTCTTCAAGCAACCAAGAATGACTATTAATATGCTTACCTCTAAGGATGTGCCAAGAAAGTTTGACAAAGATATTGTAAATAGAATACAAAAGATGGACATAGTCTTAACTAACTATGAATCTCTTCGTATATCACAGTTAAATTTCTGCGCGGTGGAGTTTGACATCGTGGCATTAGATGAAGCACAAAAGATTAAGTCTCCCGGTACGCTTGTTACCAACGCAGCCAAGGCATTGAAATGCAATTTCAGAATTGCTATGACTGGTACACCTGTTGAGAATACACTTCTTGATTTATGGTGTATCATGGATTTCTGTGTTCCTGGTTTATTAGGTAATGCGAAAGCATTTGCTGCTCAATATCAATCACCGTTAAAAAAAGATGACACTGACATTGTCGCTCTTGGTAATGAAATTCATGAAAAGCTTGGAATATATTTTATGCGCAGATTAAAGAAAGATGCTGCAAAAGATCTTCCTTTAAAACATGAACTCAAAGAGAAAATTGCCATGCCAAGTGTACAAAAAAAGACATATACATCAGTCATTAATGCCTATATGAATGGTATTCAACCCAATATGCTTGTTACAATAATGAACTTGCGGGAGGTTTCAGAACATCCTTACCTCTACGACTCGGCATTAACGACTCATGACATAAACGAGCTGGTTAGTACAAGTGCAAGATTACAGGCTACTATCAAATTTCTCGATTCAATCAAAGAAAAGGAAGAAAAAGTCATCATATTTGTTGAACGTAAGGAGACTCAGAAAATGCTTCAAAAGCTTTCCAATGAAAGATATGGCATAATATGTAAAATCATTAATGGGGATACTCCGTCTATTATTAAAAGACACTCATTTGACAGGCAAACTCGACAAGCGAGCATAAATGAGTTTCAAGCTGTTGATGGATTTAACGTAATTATAATGTCACCCGTTGCTGCAGGAATGGGACTGAATGTGACTGCCGCAAATCATGTTATCCACTACAGTAGGCAGTGGAATCCAGCTAAGGAAAGCCAGGCTACAGACCGTGCTTATCGTATCGGACAAACAAAGGATGTGTATGTATATTATCCTATGGCAGTTACATCTGACATTAAAACATTCGATGAGATATTGGACGATTTGCTATCAAGAAAAACCTCACTGGCAACTTCTACAATCTTCCCTTCAGAGAGAATAGAGGTAAAGCAAGAAGAGTTCGGACAAATATTATTTGGAATTTAAGTATATTAGAATATGGTACAAGAAAGAATATATAACTACTTTGAACGAAACCCACAGCTTCATGTGCTCTTTATCTTCGACCGGATGGATATTATCCAGACAGAGCTTGGAGAGGTGAAGGAATGGGCTGACGGATATATATATAAAGTATTCGATGGAGCCTGGTTCAATACAAAATATGCTATTGAAAATACTTGGAAAGACAAACGCATTGTTCTGCTTTTTCCTGTGGAAACCTATCCTCATTCAGAGGAACAGCAACTACAATTTCCATTGCTTGATATGCTGAAAGCCAACATGGAATATAAGGAAGATGATTATGCCTCTTTTATGCAGCAGTATAATCTGCCAGAACGGTTCCGTAGTTTTATCAAGAAAAATATTGCGGAAATCATGTCTTCTAAAATCCATAATATTCTTAATGGGCATATTGATTCAAGTACCTTTAGTGAGGATTTGGTTTGCCGTGCTTTCATCTCCAATTATCTCGGCGAGAAAAAGTTGTTGGATTGGGAAACAATCATTGTAAAGATGGTTGTTCTTGACGTTACTTCGGAAGGGAAAAAACATGCTGATTTTTGGCATAAACTTTCAAAGAACGTAGATGCCAGCAAAGCAATCAATGATAAATTGACAAAACTTTTTGGAGTAAGTTATAATCTGAATTTGCCACAAAAGATGAAGTGCGTTGCAGAATGCATGAAGTACAATTGCATCACGCAATTACTTGATGCTATGCCAGGGGATTCGTACAAGCAATATAAAATCAGCAATTCGGTAATCCTTGACCAGGTAAACAAGATTTATGAGTGGGGCACCCACGACCGTATGCTGAGCGAGAAATTTATCCAGTCAATGAGAATATTGTCTTCAGATATTAAAGAAGAGGAAATCATCAACATCTATGGTATTGATGCAAACTACTTCTATTTTACTGAAGCACTTTGCTGGCCGATTCTGAAGGAGATTTTAGAAAAGAAACTCATGGCTGATCCAGAGGACGTAAACGATCGTATGCGAGAATTGGCTCTGAAATTACCTGTTGACAGTTACATCCAGATTGTCATTCGCTTCATCGGACAGTCAGCTCTGTTCTATATGCAGATACGTGGCCTTGGCACACTGAAATTAAACAGTACAAAAGAATACGTAAATAAATATATTACGGAGTTCTATCAGGTAGATATGTTCTATCGTAGAACACTCGAAGCCTATCATGAGCTACTCACGAAAGAGAATCCTATCGAATTGGTATTGAATGCTGCCAAAAGACAATTGGATTTGGAGTATGCCAAGATAGCCAACCTGCTTAACCTCGAATGGTTGACTTGTGTGGAAGAAAAAGGCACCTGGTTTACAGAAACGGGGTTGAAGCATCAGGAAGACTTCTATGCTAACGAGTCTGATCCAAATGTGAAACAGGTAGTCATTATCAGTGACGCTCTGAGATACGAAGTGGCTATGGAATTGATGCAGAGACTGGCCAAGGAAAAGCATATGGCTACTATTGAAGCTTATAAAGCCATGTTACCTACGGAAACCAAGTTCTGCAAGCCATCACTTCTTCCACATCACTCCCTTGAACTGTTCGGCACAGATATGGCCGTAGATGGAGTTGTATTAACTACAACAGAACAACGAACTGCTCATCTGAATAAATACCGAGACGGAGGAATTTGTGTTCGCTATGAAGATGTGATGAACGGTGACCAGACTTCAACACGAGAGCTGTTTAAACGGCCTTTGGTATATATCTTTCATGAAACAATTGATGAAGCGAGTCATTCTCAAAGCCCGTTTGAAGTTATCAGTGCCTGTCGTAAGGCCATAGACCAACTTGCAGTGTTAATCAAACGTTTACATGCTTCATGGAATGTGACTAATGTCTTGCTTACAGCGGACCATGGATTCCTATATAATGACATGAAATTTGAAGATAAGGATAAGCATAGTATCACCGATATTTCAGTAGAGAAGAAAACAAGATACTATCTCACTGACAGCACAGCTAAAGTCGAGGGTATCGTCAAATTCCCACTCGAAAAGGTTTCTGCCATAAAAAGCCAGACACCTCTTTGGGTAGGTGTATCTGTCGGTACCAACAGATTGGCAGCCTCTGGGGGGTATAATTTTGCACACGGTGGTGCATCCCTTCAGGAGATGATTATTCCTGTGATTCGCAGTCAGCAGAAGAGAACAAATAAGACGGAAAAGGTAGGCGTTACTCTTATGAACCACAACCTGAATATGGTAAGCAGCCGACTCAAGTTCCAGCTAATTCAATCAGAAGCAGTAAGCATGACGATGATGGAACGAAAAATCGTATGCTGCATTTACAACGGTGACGAACCTGTTACGCAGGAAAAGGAACTTACTTTAAACAGTACAGATGCTACAAACCTGAATAACCGAGTGTATGAGGTGACGCTTAATCTGAATAAATCAATCAGTGCGAGTATGCTACAGCTTCGTATTTATGCTACAGACGACCGGTTAAATCCACTTATCCGTGAGACAGTTAAAAATAATACAATGATAGAACAAGATTTTTAGGAGCCTACTATATGGATTCACAGCAGAAAGTATTAAATGCCTTCATTGGCAAAGTAGTAAGAAAAGACCTGGCGTTTTTGGTTAAGGGTGGACTTCCTGTACCGACTTACGTATTGGAATACCTGCTTGGCCAATATTGTGCCAGTGATGATGAAGAAATCATTAACGAGGGACTAGAGAAAGTAAAAGATGTCATCAAGAATAACTATGTACACAGAGCTGAAGCTGAGTCGGTAAAAGGACTTATCCGTGAGCATGGTAAACATCGAATCATAGATAAAGTAACTGTTGTACTTAATGAAAAGAATGATGAATATCAGGCAACTTTTACCAATCTCGGACTCTCCGGTGTACCAATAGGAACTGACTATGTACGTAAGAACCCGAAGCTTCTGAGCGGAAACGGTGTATGGTGCATCGTCACCATTGGCTACATCAGTGGAGAAGATGTAAAAGTGAGATGGGAAATCCAGACATTAAAGCCTATACAGATTTCGAATATCGATTTGCAAGAGTATATTGAACAACGTAAAAACTTTACTACAGAAGAATGGATCGATCTGCTCATGCATACAGTGGGCTTAAATCCAGATACGATGAACCGACGGGAAAAGTTTATCACACTTGCCCGTCTGCTTCCTCATGTCGAAAATAACTTCAACTTTATGGAACTTGGTCCTAAAGGAACCGGAAAGTCTCACGTATTCCAAGAATTGTCACCTTACGGAGTACTTGTATCAGGTGGAGATGTGACCAGTGCACGACTATTCGTAAGGATGTCTGGGAAAAGAGAAGAACTTGGTCTTGTTGGATATTGGGATGTGGTTGCATGGGATGAGTTTGAACAACAGAAAGGACGTGCAGTTGATGCCGTGCTCATTGATACCATGCAGAATTATCTGGCTAATAAATCCTTCAACCGAGGCAAAGGAACACATGAGGCAAGTGCCTCCATGGTTTTTGTTGGAAATACCAAACATACTGTTCCCTTCATGTTGAAGAACACGCACCTTTTTGAATCTATACCGACATCCTTTATCAAAGGTGCTTTTCTTGACAGAATCCATCTGTATAACCCAGGCTGGGAAATCAAGATGCTGAAGAAAGACAGTTTCTCCAAGGGCTATGGACTTATTACGGATTATATAGCTGCGGTACTACATGCCATGCGCAACGATGATCGCACCGCGGTATTGAAAGACTATGCCAAGTTTGACGGATCACTATCTGAACGTGATCATTTAGCAATCCGTAAGACTTTCTCCGGAATGATGAAACTTCTCTACCCAGATGGAAAAATGACAGACCAGGAAGCATACGAATTGGTTGATTTTGCCGCAGAAAGTAGAAAGCGAGTAAAAGACCAACTATATGTCATTGATGAAACATTTAAAACTGAGCCTGCACATTTCAAATATATCAATTTAAGAACGGGTATTGAAATGAATGTCGAGACATTGGAAAAAGTTAGCAATCCTCTTATAATCCCAATAAACTCAATGACAGGTACAGCTACTGGGGAGTTAACCGATGCAGATGCTCAGCCTTTGAATGAAGAAATCTCAGGAAAATGCTCCGTGGAGGAAGGAACCACTGCCGGTCAAACTGCAAAGCGCCCCCGTATTCATATACTACAAGAAAAAAGTATGACGTTCAGAATGGGACAAACGGGAGTTAGCTATGAGAAATTGTTCGCTTCATATATGGCAAACGCAAATGAAATAACTGTGGAGGATCCATATATACGTGCTCCATGGCAAATTAAAAATTTTATGGAGTTTGCGCTGATGCTCATTAATACGCGTCCAGTTGATGACTTAAAGCTCAATCTTATTACTAACGAGGAGGACGATAAGCTTCCTGAACTTATAGACAGGCTTGATGACATTAAGGATGACCTCGCTACATACGGCATAGACTTTGAATACAAATTCAGAGATTTTCATGACAGATGCATCAAAACAGATACAGGCTGGACGATCTCGCTTGGACGTGGGCTGGATATGTTTGAGAAATACAACACCTTTTCAATCGCTTCGTCAAGACAGGATATGCGTAAGTGTAAGGAATTTACTGTAACATTTATGAAAACAAAAAATGCATAAGATATGTCTAAACTGAGCAATAAAGCCTTTGCCATTATGGCTGTGTGTGAGAAGACAAAGGAACATTTTGGTATTACTGTTGACCCTCGTAATGGGTGTTATGCTTTTACTTGGGCTTTTAAAATAAAGAAAGAACAAGCAAAAAAAGAAGGATATGAGCAAACTCATGTGACTGGTAAAGTAATGTATGATAAAGATTTCAATGGTTGTCCCTATTGTGGCTCTAAAAAATTCTATATTTGTAACAGGTGTGGGAAAGTTGTATGCTATCATGATCAAGAAGTTGTGACATGCCCAAACTGTGGTTCTTCGAGCAGCTTACAAGCAGCAGAAAATGTAAATTTATCAGGTAGTGATTTTTAAAAAACAAACAGATATGATTGAATTAAAAAACGGTGAAAGTGTCAGTTTGACTAACGGTTCTCAGGCCAAAGTTGTTAAAGAACTCGGCCGTGGTGGACAAGGAATCGTTTACCTTGTTGAAGTCGGAGGACAAAAGATGGCTTTAAAATGGTACTTCAACAATATGGGAAATTGGTTTTACAGCAATCTGGAGGAGAATATCTCCAAGGGTGCACCTTCGGAAGCATTCCTATGGCCAGAGTACCTAACAACGAAACAAAAAGGAACTTATGGTTACGTGATGAAATTAAGGCCAAAAGATTATTATGAATTCGGACAATACTTGCTGGCAAGAGCAAAATTCAAGAGTTTCGAGGCTATGGTTAATGCGGCCATGAAAATTTGTGAGGGTTTCAAAGCGCTTCATTTATCTGGACTTAGTTATCAGGATTTAAATGATGGAAATTTTTTCATACATCCTGAAACTGGTGATGTCTTGATTTGTGATAATGATAATGTAGCACCTGAAGGAGTAACCTCTGGAATTCTTGGCAAGGCCAGGTACATGGCTCCGGAAGTGGTGACCGGAAAAACTATGCCTAATAAATATACAGACAGATACTCACTTTCCGTCGTGCTATTTTTGCTTTTCTATGCCAACCATCCATTAGAAGGAGCACGTGTTCTTGCTTGCCCATGTATGACTGAGACATATGAAAAGAAATTCTACGGCAGTGAGCCTATCTTTATTTACGATAAAAATAATTCAGAGAACAGACCTGTTCGTGGTGTACACAATAATGTATTGCGCAGATGGAATGCTTTTCCTGCTTTACTTAGAGATACTTTTATACAGGAGTTTAGCTCTGTTTGTTTGCATGATCAAAACAAAAGGAAACTCGAAAGACAGTGGCAAAATATTATCCAGCAACTTCGTGATATGCTTGTAGTATGTCCTAGATGTAAAGAAGAAACCTTCGTAGAGAACCCTAACGCTGCTCAATGCATGTGTTGCGGTAAGCCATTTACAATATCAGGAATTATGAAGATAAACGACCGTAAAATACTCCTAACTCCTGAAAAAAAAGTATATATTGATATGGACAACAAGCCTGATATTCAAGTAATATCAATACCAGGAGACCGTTATCCAGTCCAATTGAAAAATATCACTACAAATAATTGGGTTGTAGAAACTCCTTCAGGCAAAATAAAACCAATTGAGCCCAATAAAGCTATGCCTGTAAAAGTAGGGTTAAAGGTTAGCCTCACAGGTGCTATCAAGGGTGAAATCATATAATAATTTAATGTTTAACATATAAATATTTTTTAAGTTATGG
>OGUN01001844.1_pt1 | contig 13875 bp, 10 predicted proteins | sample 1553621 | NCBI WGS metagenome assembly OGUN01 (sample SAMEA2580300, study PRJEB22360) | human gut metagenome | biome: human gut; feature: human-associated habitat; material: faeces | place: Denmark | collected 2008/2010
CATCGGCGACCTCATCGTGACCGCAACATCCATGCACAGCCGCAACAACCGCTGCGGCATCCTCATCGGGCAGGGTGTTCCGCCGCAGGAAGCCGTTCGGCAGGTCGGCACGGTGGAGGGCATCAATGCGCTGCCCGCCGCCATGCAGCTGATGGAGCGCTATCAGGTGGAAATGCCGATTGCCAAGGCGGTGAACGCAGTCGTGAAGGGCGAAATCAGCGCGAAGGACATGGCGCTGGCGCTCATGACGCGCGACAAGACGAGCGAAGTGCGTCAGAGCGAATTGGCGGTGCGCTTCGAGAGCGCCCTCATGCGCCACATTTCCGGCGGCATCATGCGCCGCGTGATGGTCATCGGGGAATTTGCGGATTTGTCGCACGAGGCGATTGCGTTCCTGACCCGCGCGAAGGACGAGGGCGGACACCTGACGGTCGCGCTGACCGGATGTACGCAGGATATGCGGAAAAGTTCGCTGCTGGCGCTGCGGTGCGTTGACCGCGTGTTGGAATTGGAGACGGAGAAGCTGACGCTGCCGGAACTGATGCGCCTGTACCGCATTGAGGTGCTGGTGCTGGCGAAGGGGCAGGACGTGCCGGAGATGCTTCCGCCGACGGTGAAGGTGAAGTACCTCTGAACCGCAGGTTCACCCCAATAAACACGCGGGCATTGTATGCAAATGCGCTCAACTGAATCGCGCGAAAGGGAGTCCAGAGGGTCGAAGACCCTTTGGCGGAGTCAAGGGGCAGCGCCCCTTGCGTCCCCCCAATAAACACGCGGAACCAGTATGAGAGTGTCACCAACTCAATCGCGAAAAGGGTGTCGAGAGGGGCGAAGACCCTTCGCGGGTGCAGGGCAGAGCCCTGCCGGAGTCCAGAGGCAGAGCCTCTGGCGCCTCCCCATTATCCCTTGATGCCGCTTGCAGCGATGGATTCGACGAAGGAACGCTGGGCGAAGAGATAGAGGACGAGCAGGGGGGCGACGAGCATCAGCGTGGCGGTCGAAACCATCTGCTGCTGATAGCCCATCGACGCGCCGCCGGAAAGCCCCAGCTGAATGGAAACGTAGCTGTTCAGGCGGTCGGCGACGGTAGAGGCTTCAAGGCTCAGGAGCTTGATGTTCCCCAAGAACAGCTTGGAGTAGAACGTGTCCGTCCACTGCCAGACGAAGGAGAACAGAAAGCAGGAGACCAGAATCGGCACGGCGTCGGGCAGAATCACCCGCCAGAACGTCTTGAAGATGCTGCATCCGTCCACATACGCCGCTTCCTCCAGCGACTTCGGAATGCCGGTGAAGAACTGGCGAATCATGTAGATGTACAAGCCGTTCTTCAGCCCCATGCACGTTGCGGACATGAGCGCATAGGGAATGGGCGAACCGCGCAGATTCAGGCTGCTGCCCGTCGTCGCCTTGAAAATGCCGAAGATGTCGAAGAAGTTGAAGTGCAGGTAAAGCGAGGACGAAATCGTCTGCGGCGGAATGATGACGGTGATGATGACCGCCGCGAACCAGAACTTCTTGAACGGGAACTCGAAACGCGCAAAGCCGTAGCCCACGAGCGTGCAGGCGGCAATTTGCAGCACCGACACCGCGAGGGAGACGATCAGCGTGTTCAGGAACGTCGTGCCGTAATTCAGCAGGATTTTGCTGGCGGCGAGGGAGTAATTCGCCGTCGTCAGGTGGCGCGGAATCGAGATGACCGTGGAGTCGTACAGGTCGCGCTCCGCCATGAACGAGACGCTCAGCTTGTCCAGCAGGGGCTGGATAATCATGAAGCAAAGCCCGAACAGCAGCAGGAAGCGAATCAGCTGATAGCCCTTGCGCCGCAGCGTCTTGCGGAGCAGATATCCGCCGGACTTGCGGTTGCGCGCCCAGAAGCTGCCGCTGGGATGAGCGTGGGTCGCGGTCTGCTTACTCATCGCTGCTCACCACTCCTTTCAGCATCAGGGCACTTACGCCGATGAGGACAATCGTGACGGCGAAATACACCCAAGCCATTGCGGAGGAGAAGCCGTAGTTGTATTTCAGCGTCATTTCTTCATTGATTTTCTTCATGACTTCGCTGTCTGTCTTCATGAAGAAGTCGATGATGGTGTAGATGATGTTGACAATCAGCAGGGGGGAGACCATCGGGAAGGTAATCGTCCAGAAGGCTTCCCACTTCGAGCAGCCCTCGACGTCCGCCGCTTCGTACAGGCTGCGCGGAACGTTCTGCAGACCGGAAAGGAAAACGACAATCTGGATGCCGCTTGCCATCACAATGTCGTACACTTCGTCAATCAGGGAAAAGACGATGTCCAGCACGTCGCTGCCGATGCCCGTGAGCTTGAGAATCTTCATCAGCGACTCGGACAGCGTGAACGGGGAGGACTCCGCCATCATCTGCTGCATTCCCGCCATCAGGGTGTTGTCCGTCTCCAAGCCGATGAGAACGCCGCTGGAGAGGATGACGGGCAGGAAGAAGATAGCACGGACGAACGCGCGCCCTTTGAATTCCTGATTCAGTACGATGGCAATGACGAAGGACACGACGAGAATCGCAATGGTGTGCGTGACCATCACGCCGATTTCTTCGCTGAGCAGCTTGTTGAACTCCGGGTCAATGGTGAAGGCGCGGATGTAGTTGTCCAGCCCGATGAAGGTCGTCTGGAAGCCCTGTCCGGCGGTCACGTCCACCCGGCACAGGCTCATCCAGAAGGAATCCACCAGCGGCAGCAGCATGAAACACAGGAAGCCGATGATGAAGGGCAGAATGAACAGATAGCCGGATACTGCTCGGCGCGCACGAATGGAAATGCGTTTGCCGCTCATTTGCTCACCTCCTGTTGCGCTGCATAGCTGCGGGCGGGAACGGTGATGCCATCCACCGCCGCGTCGGTATAGCCGAAGTTGACGTAGACGCGTGTGCCGTTTGCGTAAGTCGTGATGGTGACGTTCCCGACGCGTTCATGGCCTGTCATTTCCTGATTGAAGATGCCCGAAAGCGTCTGACGGTACTGCGCGACCTGTGCGGTGATGTCATCCAGCACGAGCGACGCGTCCGCGCCGTAGAACTCGGAGTAGGTGGAATCCTGCAAAACGCGCGCGCTCTGGGCGGTCAGCGTGTATTGCAGACCCGCGCCCATTTCCGCGCTGCGCAGGAGGACTTCCTCCGCGTCATCCGCCAGATTCAGTGATGCGCCTGTGTAGGATACGCGGCTGTGCAGCGCCAGCGGGTAGAAGGGGATGTACTCGTCGATGATGGAATACTGTCCGCCGTCGAAGTCCATGTCGGTGATGAGCGTCGCCTGAACCGCGGCGTAGTCGTTGCCCTGACGAATCATTACGTCGCGCCCGGATGCCTTGAGTTCAGCGAGCTTTTCCGCCTGCTGATGCAGCACGGCTTCGCGGGTCGTGTGGTTTTTGCTGTCGTAATCAGCGGAGAGCATGTACCCAATGTCGCGGAAGGAAACGCCTGCGCCGTAGGAAGCCGCCGCGTTCACCAGGGCGTTGACGCTGCGCATGGCGATGGCGGGCTTGACGAGGTAGTAGGTGTCGCGGTCGTCGTTCGCGCCGTACCAAATCGGGCTGTATTCGGGGATTTCCGCTTCTTCACGCGTGGTGAAGCGGGCAGCGTCGCGGAAGGCGATGAAGCCCTCCAGCAGGCCACTGTCGCGCGCGAAAGCCGTCAAACCGTCCAGATAGAGCGGCACACCCGCAATCGCGGCATTCTGTGCGAAGGAGAACAGCTCCTCCTGCGTTCCCAGCTGCCGAATCAGGCGGACGGAGGACAGCAGCTGCTGATTCATGCCGCCGTTCATCCATCCGGCGTAGCGAATCGACATGTTCTGCGCCAGATTGCGGGTGACAAGCTCGCGCAGGAGGTCTTTCGCTTCCGCATAAGTCGTCATGGCAATCGGGACGCTGGTGGGCACGCCCGCCACCTGCTGCACCTTGTCAATCGCGCCAATCAGCTCGATGCTCAGCGGCGCGTCCGCATCCACCGTCTGTGCGGCAAAATTCGGGTACTTTGCGGTCAGGTAGTCGCGGTAGGACGCCGCCATGTCCATGTAGCCCGATTCGGGCAGAAAACGGTAGCGCTGGCGGATGAAGCCCGTCGGATGCGCTGTTTCAAACATGTAGACGGCGTTGTTCGTGCGCTCGGAAACGTCGTAGGCGTCGCCGTGGACGATGGTGTACGTTGCGTTGACGGTGTTGTAGGAGGTCAGGCGGCCGGCAATGTCCGCGCCGATGCCCGCCCACGACGCGCCGTCCTCCAGAATGCAGATGAATGACCCGCTGTCGCCCGAAACGCCGAAGACCGGGAAGTTGATGCGCGTTTCGTTCGTCACCTGCGTGCGGATGGACGCCCAGTCCCAGCCGTAGAGGTTGGCGTAGTAGGCGCGCTGGGAAACGCGGCCGTTGTTGAAGCGGATAATCGCGCCGCTGCCGTCGGGGACGAACAGGAAGCCGTTATCCGCCGTACCGCCCGCGCCGAAAGCCGGAAGCAGCGTCAGGCTCGTCAGCGGGTAATCCACGTCGTAAGCAAGGTCATCCAGCGGTACTTCGACAACAAGGTCGCTGCCGTCTAAACGGAACACCATCGAGACGTTGAAAACGGCCTTGGCGATGGTGCTGCCCGCCTGCACGATGCGGCTGTTGTCGTATGCCAGATCCTCCGCCGTGTAGCCCACTTCGGCAAAGATGCTTTCGCAGCGCTGCTTCAGGTGATCCTTTGTGCCGTCGCGCAGCACCCAGACGTGCTCTTCCGCCAAATCGGGGTAGGCGGCGAGCAAAGCAGCCTTGTCGTCAGTCTTGCGGAGCTTGTCAATATTGTATTCACGGTAGTATTCCTTGATGTCCTTCTTCTGCTTGGAGGTCATTTTCTCCATGAACTGCTGCATTCGCGCGTCGCCAATGGCAGTCGGCATGAGGAAAGACCGCTGCACGCGTCCGACGGAGTAGTTCACGCGGACGCTGCCATCCTCCTGCATCAGCACTTCGTAGACCCCGTTTGAAATGCTGTGTTCCTGCGAGGTGAACTGGGTGGTCATGCCGGTGGAGGCGGTGTAGGTGAGGCTCAAGGTGGAGTTCAGCTTGTTCTTTTCCACCGGCAGGGCAATCGGGTCGCTGTCCGCGTTATCAGGCGAGGACAGCCAGACGTGCCCGGTGCGCTTGTCGGTGAGGGTGAAGTGGGTCGTCGCCGGGTCAAGCTCAAAGCGGAGAGCGTCATTCTCCATGACCATTGGCGTGTCGGGCTCTGAGTAGCCGTAAAGCGGCACGTCGTGCCCTTCCAGCTCGCCGGAGGTGTCAAAGAGCGGAAGAATGACGAATTTCGTCAGCGGATAAAGTGCCAGAAGAAGAATCAGAACCAGCACGACCCGCACAAGGATGCGTCGTTTCATGGATACTTTCTCCTTTCGTCAGTACAGACGGAACAGCACTTCTTTGTAGAGGGAGACGAAATAGCCGATGCCGTCGCCAACGAGCGAAAAGAACAGCAGCAGCAGGAAGATGATGACGACCATCGCCAGCAGCGTCATGATGGTGAACAGCAGCGTCTTGCCCAGCGAGTAGTCATGCGTCTGCATCATGCCGCAGATGATGAGAGCGCCGCTCCAGCCCAGCGACAGCCCCTCCAGAACGTAGTAGAACGCGCCTTCCTTGGCGGTAATGACGTTTGCGAGGAGAATCATCGCCGCTTGCAGGATGACGTAGGGCGTCAGCGCGTAGCAGGTGGCGATGTAGACATCCTTGAACGTGCCCTTGCCCTCAAACAGCGTCGTCAGCCCCCAGTTGCCAGCCACGAAGAACAAAAGCGGCAGGAGGACGGCGAGACATTGCTGGATGATGTTCACGCTCGGCCAGTAGACGTTCATGAACAGGAAAGGCGTGAACTGCATGGACAGCAGGCGGACAAGCAGCACCAGAAACACGATGATGTTCGCCGCGCCGAGGCTGCCGCGTTTTTCGCGGCTCAAATCCCAGAAGCCATCGAAGGGGTGGAAGATAACGTAGAGCGAATAGCGCAGGGAGGACAGCAGACGCTGCCACTTCTGCTTGTCAGTTAGCTTTGCTGCGAGCGTCATGCGTTGTCCACCTCCCACTTTATCTTGCGGATGTGCCCGATGACCATCGGAACGACCAGCAGCACCGCGACGATGCCGAAAATCCACCCGATGTTCTGCTCTACCCACTCGGAGCGGTAGTAGCGGAACGCTTCGGAGTAATTGCGGCTGTCGCGCGCCATGGCGAAATAGTCACAGGCTTCTTTGAATTGCTTCTGCTGCAAAAGCGCGCGCCCGATGCCGATGTAGGCAAGGTCATAGTTGCCGTTGCGCTTCATGACCTCGCGCCAAGTGTCGGCAGAAGCGGCGTATTCGCCCGCGTGGTACTGCTCGGTCGCCTTGTAGACCAGCTTGCCGTATTCTGTCGGGGTCAGCACGGTCACGCAGCAGTCCTGACTGTCCAGCACCAGCAGGTCATAGCCCTGATGCTCCAAAGCGACGGGATTCAGGAAGTATCCGTCCATGTTGCCCACACCGCCGAACGCCCAGAGCAGGTTGCCTTGCTTGTCGTAGGTGAAGATGCGGTTGTGCGTCTTGTCCATGACGGAATAGATGTCGTTGTCCAGCACGGTCACATCCACGAACTTCGAGGGGCCGGAGTTGGTGATGTTCGTGTCGCCGCGCGCCCATTGCAGGTCGCCGATGACGTGGCTCGTGCCGTTCTCAATCAGGATGTTCGTGCCGATGGCATTCAGGCGGCGGACGGGTTTCGCCGCGCCGGAGGTCAGCTCGTTGGAATTGAAGGTCTGCGTGGTGACGAAGAAGAAGCCTTCCGAATCCAGCGCAATGTTGTTGTATTCCGTCGGAACGAAGGATGCCTGCTGCGCGCGCTGCTCCTTCGTGGAGAGCAGCCGCCACACCAGCTCGTACCATGTGTACTTCACTTCGCTCGCGCCGATGAAGCCGGTGAACGTGCCGTCCGCCTCGTACTTCATGAGGCCTCGGTTGACGTTCTGCGCGAGGCAGAAGACGCGTCCGGTCGTGTCGCAGACGAGTTTCGTCGGCAGAAACGCCATCGACTGGTCGAAGGTCGCGTCCGTCGGGCGGGTGAAGACGCTCAGCAGATTCAAATTCCGGTCTGCTTTCAGGATGCGGTTGTTGTTCGTGTCGGCGATGAACAGTGTGCCGTCTGCCATGACGAACACATCCTGCGGGGCGGAGAGCGTATTCGGGGTGATGTCGCCGGAAATTTCGGAAATCACGCGGGTCAGCGTGAAGTTTTCGCCGTCGCGGGCGACTTGCAGAATGCGGTTGTTGCCCGTATCGACGATGTAGATGTCATTGCCGGAGACGGTCAGCCCGCGCGGGGTGCGCATCGGCGTTTCCAGCCCAAGGGAGACGCTGGACAGCATGGCGCTGGTGCATCCGGCGACTGGCGTTCGTCGCCCCAGTAATCGTAGGTGTAGGTGTAATTGTAGTCAAAGCCGTCTGCGGCGCGCGCGACCATCCCGCCGCAGAGTGCGGCGAAGAGGGAGAACGCCACCAGACAGGCGCAGAGACGGGAAACCATGCGGTTCATCGGCGTCCTCCTCTCTTAATCTTTCAGACCGGATGTCGCCATCGTTTCGAGAATCTGGCTCTGGCTGAGGATGAAAATCAGTATCGGCACAGCCATGACGACGACCGTAACTGCCGCCGCCTGCCCCGTGCGGGCAATGCCGCCCGCCTGAATCTGCTGGAGCGCGTAGACGAGCGTCTTCTGCGCCTCGGAGTAGATGACGGCGGACGCTTTGGCGTTCCAGAGGTTCTGGACGGAGAAGATGATGAGCGTCAGCCATGCGGGCTTGACGTTGGGCATGACAATCGTCCAGAAAATGCGGAATTCCTTTGCACCGTCGATTTTCGCGGACTCAATCAGCGACATGGGCAGCCCTTCCATGAACTGCTTCATCAGGAACAGCCCAATCGGCGCGGCGAACGCGGGCAGGATGACCGCCCAGTGCGTGTCGACAAGGTTCAGGCGCGTCATGGTCAGGTAGTTCGGTATCGCGGTGACGTAGCCGTTGAACATCAGTGCCGTCACGACGAGGGCGAAAAACTGCTTGCCGAGCGGGAAATCGTACTTCGCCAGCACATACGCCGCGAGGGACGCAATCAGCAGATGCCCCAATGTACCCACGAGGGTGATGACGACGGTGTTGGTGATGTAGCGCGAGAAGGGAACCCAGCTCTGCCCCATCGTGACGAGAAGGTCAGAGAAGTTGTCGATGGTGGGGTGGCGCGGGAAGAGCGTCGGCGGGAAGCGGAACAGCTCATCCAGCGGTTTCAGCGAGGACGAAATGGCGAACACCAGCGGAAACGCCATTGCACACGCGACGAGGAACAGCAGCAGCCCCACCAGAAAGTCGCCCACGCGGGAGCGGTTCGGCTTCTTGTGGCGCATGTTCGACTTCTTCGTCAGCTTCAGTACCTTCTGCGGCAGCTCAATCGGCGTGCCGTCCGGTCTGACTGGACCTTTGTAGCTGCGGACATTGATGGTACTCATGTGCCAATCCTCCTCAGAGCGCTCTGAATCAGCTTGTTGCACAAAATCATCACCAGGAACAGCAAGGTGGCGATGGCGGAGGCATAGCCCATTTCAAAGCGGGTGAAGCCATAGTCGAACAGGTGGGTGACGACGGTGTGCGCGGCGTAATCGGTGGAGGGGAAGCCCGCCAGCGCCATCGGCACATCGCACACGCCGAACGCGGACGTGATGGACATGACCGCGCCGAACATCAGCATCGGCTTCATGTTCGGCAGGGTGATGTAGTACAGCTCCTGCCAGCGGTTGCGGATGCCATCCACATAGCCCGCCTCGTACTGCGAGCGGTCAACGCCCTGCAAACCTGCGACGAAGGAAAGGAAACCCGTGGACATGCTCATCCACAGTGTGACGATGATGATGACCGGCATGATGTAATCCGGCGTCGTCAGCCAGAGAATCGGGGCGTTGAGGATGCCCAGCTTCATCAGGATGGCGTTCAGGTAGCCGTACGCGTCGCCGCGGAAGATGATGGAGAAGATATAGTAGGCATTGCCCGCAATGGACGGCGCGTAGAAGATGACGACGGCAATCGTGCGCACCCAGCGCGGCAATTCGTTGATGAGCCACGCGAAGCAGAACGACATGATGTAGCCCACAGGCCCTGTAATCACCGCCAGCAGGAACGTGTTTTTCACTGCAGTCAGGAAAACATCATCCTTCAAAATCAGGGTGATGTAGTTGCCCATCCCGATGAAGCGCGCGGGCTCCAGAATGTTGTTGTAGGTGAAGGAGTAGTAGATGGAGATGAGCATCGGGAGGATGTAGAAGGTCAGAAACAGCAGGGCGTAGGGCGCCAGAAACGCATAGCAGAACTTCATGTGCTTCGCTCTGTCCCACGCGATGCGCGCATTGCGCTGTCTCAGCGCAAAGTACTTTTTCCAGAACGCGGTCATGACGAATGCTTCCTCCTTTCGCTCAGGGCGTCTCTTCGTCGATCGGCAGACCGAACTCCAAGCGCTTCTTATTGATTTCCTCGTTGATGGTGCGCGCGTAATCCAGCAGGGTTTCGCGCGGGTCGGTCTTGTCGTTGGTCACTTTGCGCACGGCGTTGGTCATGTGGCGCGTGGTGTAGTAGCCGCCGGCGACTTCGCGGAAGCCGACTGCCCACGTCATCTGTTCGCGAATGACTTTCAACTGAGCTTCCGACCATGAAAGCTGCTCGATGGCGGCGATATTCGCGGTGGCGTAGCGTGCGGACGAACCCAAGACGGCTTCAATCTCGCGTCCGAAACGCACCTGCGCGTCGGTGGACGTCCACCACTTCATGAACTGCCACGCATTCTGCTTTGTCGTTTCGCTGTCGGTGGCAATCATCATGCAGCAGGCGCCCTGCGAATGCCCGGAGTGATCCACATAGGTGCTGCCGTCCTCTGCCGTGCGGGAAGTGCCGGGGAGAATCGCAATGTCCCACAGGCCGCGGATTTCCGGTGCGGAGACGGTCAGGGTGTTGAACGTCGTGTAATCGAAGATGCCCAGCGGCATTTCGCCGGAGCGGAAGCGGCTCACGAAGTCGAAGATGGTCGGCAGACCGTAGTCATTGTAGAGGCTGGTGTAGCGCTCAAACGCCTGCACACCCGCTTCGCTGTTGATGGTGGTGTGGGTCGCCGAATCGTTGTAGAGCGCGCCGCCAAGCTGGTAGAGCATGGCGTAATAAGAAGAGAGATTCGGGGCGGCAATGTCGGGGTAGGGGATGCCGACGGACATGTTCGCCCCCTGAATGGTGGGCAGCATGGCAATCAAATCATCCCACGTTTCCGGGACAGACAGCCCGTATTCTTCCAGAATGTCGCTGCGGTAGAAGAGAATCGAGCACAGCTGCGTCTCCGGCAGCGCGTACAGACCGCCGTTGAAGCTGAACGCGGCGTAGGCGCTGGGGTAGAATTGGTCGAGGACTTCCTGCAAATCATCGAACTGCGTCAAATCCTCCACCGCGTGGCGAAGCGCGTAGTTGACGGGGTTCCAGCTGTCGGTTGAAATGACGACATCCGGGCCGTTGCCCGCGACGACGGCGTTCAGCAGCGCGTTCGGGTCAACCAGCATGACGTTGACGGGAATGCCGGTTGACGGGGTGAAGGTGTCATCAACCATGGTTTTGAGGACGGTGGACTGGTCGCGGCCGGTCAGAATCCACACTTCCAGCACGTCCTCGCTGGCATCGTACACATCGCCCAAGGCATTGTAATCCACGAAATACGACGTGACGCAGGATTTCAGCTCATGCAGCGCGCGGTCGAGGAAATTTTCCGACGGCTGCGGCACGGTCACGCCGTCCGCGGTGATGGCAATCAGGTCAATATCCAGCTTGACCTGCCGCATGTTCTGCATTGACGTGCCGAGGGAGGTGATGTTGTCCTTGAAATTCGTGAAGGCTTCGGTAATCTTCGCCGGATCTTCGACGAAGGATTCCAGCTGCACCGCCAGCGTCTGCGCGACGGCAATGCGGTCGGATTTCTGTCCGGTGATGGCAACGGTCTCATCGACGAGCTTATAGAGCAGGCGGCTTTCCTGCGCCATCGCTTCGATGACCTCCGGATACACCTGCTCCAAGTGGTAATCGCGGTAGCGGTCGGGGTTCACGCCTGTCAGCACCAGCACACGGCGGTACATCTGGTTCAGGCGGTAGATGCTTTCCTCCATGTCGGAGAGAATCTGCCCCATGTCGCCCAGCGTCGCTTCCAGACGAAGCGTGTGATGCCCAGCGGAAAGGTAGAAGCGGTAGGGCGTGCCGGAATCATCCGACAATGTGTTCATTTCCCATGCCGTGGTGTAGGGGAAGGAGACGTTCTCCATACCGGAGAAGGGAATTTTGCCGTCCAGATAGAGGATACGGCTGGACACGCTGCCGCGGTTGTAGGTCTGACGGCCTTTGATGGTGATGTTGTACCAGCCGTTTTCCGGCACGTCGAAATCCCACTCAATCCACTGCCCCGCGTCGCGCCAGGCATCGCCGCCGATGTAGTTCAGCACCGTCCGGCGCACGTCGCAGGGAGAGGTGGCGGGGGAAGAACGGTCATAACGCGCGTACAGCGACGGGGAGGAACGCAGGGTGCTGCTTTCGCCTTCCAGCACGAGGGCGAAGTCAGCAGGAACGCTGTTCTCCTGTGGCTGCGCGGCGGCATAAGCGGCGTAATCCGGCATTTTTTCGGGGGCGGTGAGCGAAAGCGCGGTCAGAAACATCGGCTCGCTGGTCGCAATCAGGGTGACGGTGCTTTCCCCCGCCTCGAAATAAAAGCGGTACGGCTCGGTGATGTAGCCCATCGAATCGCGGCAGCAGGCGGTCTGTTCGCCGAACACCTCCACCTGCGTCGGACGGATGTCATTGCCCTGCGAGTCCTGCCGCACTTCGCCGCCGTCGTGCCACAGGCGGGTGAAGGTCAGCGTATCCGCGCCATCGAAGGGTACTTCGCCGTTGATGCGCAGTTCGCGCTCCAAGTCCACGCCGCGTGCCGCCTCGGTGCGGTAGGTCAGGCGAATGTTGTAGAAACCGGTTTCCGGTACGGTGACGGCGAACGTTGCGGAAGAGCCGCTTTGCATCAGCAGACCATCCTTCTGTGCAGTCACGCCGTCCGAATCCACCGTCACCAGCGGAATGGAAATGTCCGAAGATGCGTCCGGAGCGCCCTCATGCGCGCGCAAATACAGCGAATAGGTGCTGCTGCGCCCGATGTCGCCAATCTGCTGCGAGAGGTCATAACCCTCGTATTTTGCCCGGTAGTTCTCCACACCGCCGGACAGAACGAACCACAGCACCAGCGCCAGAACGACCGCCGTCAGGGCAATCCACTTCCCGTATTTGCTGCCAAAGGAACGCTCCATGTTTCCGTGCCTCCTTCAAACTGGAATTGAACCAATTTCGATACGTTGCAAATGAATAAAAACGGTTTGCTTTCAACCATATTATAAATTCAACGAGAGAAAAAAACTTCTTAAAATTTGCCCGTCTTTGGTTATAATTTGCTTGAAATGTGTTGCGCTTTATGGTATGATGGAAAAAAAGACAAGGCAAAATGCGCAAATTTGCACGAAAGGTTTGTGAAGAAATTATGAATAACCGAAGGCTCATTACGGAACGCGAACGACCATTGACGGCATCCGGCTTCCGCGTGATGAAGGGCGAGCGGGAGTTTATCACCTACCAGCGGGACGTAACCATCCGCGTATGGCATCAGCCGAACCCGGACAGCTATGCGCCGCACTTTCATTCGGCCATAGAAGTCTGCGTGCCGCTGCTGGGCGGATGCGAGGTGGCGGTAAAGGGGAAGGAATATCATGTGCAGGCGGGGGAAGTGCTGTTTGTTCCCTCCGACGCGACGCACGCCCTGCGCATGACGGCGGGCAGCGAGCGTTACCTCATCATCTTTGAACACAATGCTGCATTTACAATGAAGGAGTTTGCTGCGCTGCGCCCGATGCTGCGCCAGCCGATTTATCTCACGGCGGAAAGTGAAGCGACGCCCATCGTTCGCAAAACGCTGATGCAGCTGGTGGAGGCTTACGAGGCGTACACGCCGCTGCGGAATTTGCGGTGCTATGCGCTGCTGATGGACGTATTCGCCACGCTGGGGGAATTGTATCTGCCCAATGTCGCCAACAGCGCGGAGATGAATGACATCCACCGGCGATTATCCGGCGAGGACGCTTTCAACCGTGCGCTGGATTACCTGAATAAAAACTACGCCGAAAACATCACGCTGGATGTGCTGGCGGACTACGCGGGGTTCAGCCGCTACACGCTCAGCCGCATGTTCAGCCGGCACACAGGCGCGACGTTCATCCAGTACCTGAATGCGCGGCGGGTGGATATGGCGGCGGAGATGCTCAGCCAGAGCGACCTGCCCGTGACGCAGGTTGCGCTGCGCGTTGGCTTTGGGTCGATTGCGACATTCAACCGCGTGTTCCGGACGCAGAAAGGGTGTACGCCAAGCCAGTATCGAAATGTGTATCTGGAGCTGAAAAAATAGCAGACATCAAATCACGATTTCATAATTAGGAGGAAAATAGCATGATTGCGCAGACGCCCCCGATGGGATGGAACAGCTGGGACTGCTACGGCGCGGCGGTGGACGAGCCGACCGTGCGGCAAAACGCGGCGTACATGGCGGAGCACTTGCAGGTGTTCGGCTGGGAGTACGTCGTCGTGGATATTCAGTGGTATCAGCCGACCGCGACGAGCCACGCCTACGAGCCGTTTGCGGAACTGACGATGGATGAATACGGGCGCTTGCAGCCTGCGCCGGGGCGATTCCCGTCATCGGCAGGGGGGGAAGAGGGGACAAACCGCGGCGGGGGTGTGTCTTGACGAAA
>OGUN01001861.1_pt1 | contig 13781 bp, 12 predicted proteins | sample 1553621 | NCBI WGS metagenome assembly OGUN01 (sample SAMEA2580300, study PRJEB22360) | human gut metagenome | biome: human gut; feature: human-associated habitat; material: faeces | place: Denmark | collected 2008/2010
ATGATCCGTAACAACATTGGGAAAACGGGTCCCGTAGCCGCTGTAGTAAGCGCCATCAAGGTATAGTGCATATATTTCCTCGACAAGGTACCGTTTATCTTCCGCTTAAAATTACCCCATGTAAACCAAGGTAATTTCCGCATCATCCAAAGCGTAATAAAGAACATAATGCTTTGATAGGTCACGGCACTGATCAAAGCACCGGGCAATCTTAAAACAGAAACAAATGACAATGTGAAAATCAAGCCTATTACGCTATTGGCAATATTAATCCTTACATATCTCTTAAATTCCTTAAACCCGTTAAGAATCGAGATTAACATTAGATTTAAAGCATACAATAAGATTGTAAAACCAAATATGATAAAAACGTAATTATAATCCGGTGATAATAAGATGACCTTGCTTAAATAAGAGTTGAAGAGAATCAAAAAAGTACCAACAAGTAATGAACAGACAGCCGTGATCTGCAACGCAGTCGATAAGCAGTCCTTGATTCTCTCTTTATCCTCTTTATATTCAGCCACGTATTTGGTGATACCGTTATTGATACCTCCACTGGCTAAAGACATCGCAATTGTAGCGAAATTATTCAATTGTCCCACTAAAGCCACTCCAGAAGGACCAATTATTGAGGCTACCACTTTAACGCTAATCAGCCCCGTAAGCATCTTTACCACGGTAGACATGGCTGTAAAGGAAAAGACTTTTACGATGTCCGCCTTTAATGTCCGTTGGCTGAAAGAGAGAATTTTATGAACTATTCCCATTTATTCAATACATTTACCACATAAGTTGCCTCCTCTATTGTCAATACAGGACTTATAGGCAAGCTCAATTCTTGTGAGGCTATTTGTTCTGTTATCGGGAATGCTAGTTCATTCCATTGCTTATAACACTCCTGTTTATGAGGAGGAATCGGATAATGTATAACCGTACCTACTCCATTCTTGGTTAAATAAGCTTGGAGCTCATCCCGCCTTTCGCAAAATACCGGAAAAAGATGAAATACATTTTGCTCTTCAGGAAGCGTATCCGGAAAATTGATATGCGGATTGTTTATATGATCTATATAATATTTTCCGATCATCTTTCTGTGGGCGTTGTCTTCCTTTAAATATTTTAGCTTCACGTCCAACACGGCTGCTTGGATTTCATCCAAACGACTATTACGTCCCGTATATTTAAATACGTATTTCTTTTGGCTTCCATAATTGGCCAACGCTCGGATGGCTACAGCTAATTCCTTATCATTCGTCGTCACCGCACCGCCATCACCCAATGCCCCTAAATTCTTACCCGGATAAAAGCTATGGCCTGCCGCATCCCCCAAGTTGCCAGTCATACGTCCATCTTGATAGAAACAACCATGACTTTGTGCACAATCCTCCACCAATTTCAGATCGTACTTTTTGCATAACGTTCCGATTTTCTCCGTATAAGCTATACGTCCATACAAATGGACAATGGCAATAGCTTTCGTTCTAGGCGTAATGACCTCTTCTATCAAGTCTTCATCAATCTCAAGCGTATTGAGTTTCGGCTCTACTAAAATCGGCTTCAAACCATTTTCTGTTATTGCCAAAATCGTAGCTATATAGGTATTAGCAGGAACAATCACCTCATCACCAGGTTTCATCACGCCCAATTCAATGTACGCTCGGAATATCCATATAAGTGCGTCAAGACCATTTGCACAACCAATACAATACCCTGTTCCTATATATTTGGCATAGTTAGTCTCGAAAGTATCATTTTCCTTACCTTGTAAATACCAACCGCTATCAACCACACGACACACAACTTCGTGAATCTCCTCTGCGTGAAGAGCAGTCAAATCTTTTAATGAAAGAAATGGAATCATATTATTTATACTTTAAGTTGTTCTTATGATTCATTATTTTATCTCATACGTTTCATATCTTTTTGCATAATGAGCTCCTATTTTAATATCCTTAAAAATACAAGCTTCTCCACGAGCTATACGCAAAGCATTAAGCACAACATCCAAACCAGCCATACATGAATATTCAATACCAGCCGGAAGCCTAGGGTTAATTTCTATGATTTTTAGGCCTTTATTGGTTATGAAAAATTCTGCATTTATCACACCATTCAAATTAAAGATATCTGCAATTATACAACAGAGTTGTCGTATTTCAGGAATATCTACAATTTCCACCGCAATACCACACCCATTACTATTGCGGAGTAATTCTAATTTTTGAACAACCTCAAATTGCTCTGTTTTTCTATTACGGACTATGTCAACAGAAACAATTTCACCTGTCACATATTCTTGAGCAATATAATTATCCCAAACACTAGCATACTTCCACAGCTCTTCCATATTTTCAATTTTTCTGCATCCTATACTAGCTCTTCCCTCAACAGGTTTGATAAATATTGGAAAATTATCATTATTAACATCCGTTATATTTTCATATCTCTTTATACAATATTTTGCGATATTTTTTTCCGACCATTCTGCAAATAAATTCTTATTATGACAAGTAATTATAGCATCTATATTTGCGAGACACAATGTAATACCAATAGCATTAAAATCTTCTTTATGTTTTGCAACAACCTCAACTTCTTCATCTACCACACAAAAAAACACCTCTACATTATGTTCCTTACAAAAATTCAGTAGATATTGAACATAACCTTCCCTATCATGTAATACAGAGGGAAATTGAAAAAATTCATCAACTTCATTGGAATTTGCAATACTATATTTTCCATTTATATCAGCTCCAATCACATAAAAAACCTCTTCAGCCTTCTTTAATTCACTTATTATAGTTGTACAATTCATTGTACCTATTGCAGTAATCAAGACTCTTGTTTGATTATTATTCATTATATTAAAATTAGCAGATTTATCACAATGAAAAACAAAATACTAATCTCTCCTAAATTCTAAAAATTTATCATAATCCCTTATATAATCCCCCTCATCATACCCATTCGAAGCCAAAACCAAGCATACAGAACCCGAAGAAAAATCATCCAATGTACGCCATATACCCGGAACGATATAAAGCCCTTGATAAGGACGGTTCAAATGGAAAGTTCGTTTTACATTTCCGTCATCCAATGTAACCGTAAAACTACCACTTGCAGCAATAATCAATTGGCTTAGCTCCTTATGCGCATGGCCACCACGACTCTCACCACCAGGGACATCATACAAATAATAAGCGCGTTTCACATCAAAAGGGACAGTCTTTAGGTTCTCTACTACTGTTAAGTTTCCTTTTCGGTCGCTATGATGTTTATCAAGCTCTATCATTGTACAATCATAAACACTGGATGTTCGCATGAGTATAATTTTTAAATTCTTGATAATCGTATATATAATCATCCACACTATAAGGGATAGACGCTAAAACTAAGGCCAATGAGTTTGTTGAAAAATTGACCATTTCCCTCCAAGCCCCTTTGGGCACATAAAGTCCGTAATAGGATCGATTCAACAGGAATGTCTGTTGTCGTATCCCATCATCAATATGAACCTCAAAACTTCCCGACAATGCGATGATAAACTCTTCATTCTTCTTATAGGCATGACCTCCACGCACTTCCCCTCCCGGCACATCGTATATCCAATAACTACGTGCGATTTTGAATGGAACATGCTGGAATTCCTCTACAAAGGAAAGATTACCCCGCTTATCTAAAAACTTGGGTAGCTCTATTATTACCGGCTTGTTATCCATATATTTTCTCACCTACCGTTGTACATAGAATCATAATACCTCTCACACTCCCCACTCGTGATGTTATCCATCCATTCCTGATTCTCCAAATACCATTTTACGGTCTTTTCAATACCTTCTTCAAATTGATATAAAGGTTCCCAACCTAGTTCTTTCTGCAATTTGGTAGAATCAATGGCATACCGAGCATCATGTCCCAAACGGTCGGTTACATAAGTGATGAGATCCATATCCTCTCCTTCCCTACGTCCCAACAAACGGTCTACGGTACGAATGATCACCTTGATGATATCAATATTCTTCCATTCATTGAAGCCCCCTATATTATAGGTATCCGCAACCTTACCCTGATGAAATATCAAATCAATGGCACGGGCATGATCTTCAACGAACAACCAATCCCGCACATTCTCGCCTCTTCCGTAAACAGGCAGGGGTTTGCGATGACGAATATTATTAATGAATAAGGGAATCAGCTTCTCTGGGAACTGGTAAGGGCCATAATTATTACTACAATTAGTCACAATAGTCGGCATCCCGTAGGTATCGTGGAATGCACGAACAAAATGGTCACTGCTCGCCTTACTTGCGGAGTATGGACTATGTGGGTTATACTTGGTATTCTCATAAAAGAAATCCTTTCCGTAGGCATGGTGATGCCCACCCGAGGAAGCGGTAGTGATAAATGGCGGTTCTATTCCCTCCGGATGACTCATGGTTAACGCACCATAAACCTCATCCGTTGAGATATGGTAAAACATCTTACCTTCATATTTTTCAGGTAGCGATTCCCAATACAATTTGGCCGCTTGTAATAAGGATAGGGTTCCCATCACATTCGTTCGAGCGAAAGTGAACGGATCCTTGATACTCCGATCCACATGGCTTTCTGCTGCTAAATGAATCACACCGTCCACTTCATATTGCACCATTAACTCTTGAATCTTTATAAAATCGCAAATATCAGCCTTTACAAAAGTGTAATTTTGCCTGTTCTCTATGTCCTTAAGATTTGCCAAATTCCCAGCATATGTCAATTTATCCAAGTTAATGATATGACAATCAATATACTTGTTCACAAACAGGCGCACCACATGGCTACCAATAAATCCGGCTCCTCCTGTTATAAGTATATTCCGCTTAAATTCCATCATTCGTTATTTTTAGTCAATTATTTTTACGTTTGTAAGTATTCAATCCAACTCCTCAAACTGAGAATTCTGACTCTTAAACTCGGGGACAAAGGCTTTCATCTCCTTTACCATCGAGAGGATCTGAACACGGAGGGACAATTCCGTTAACACATTGATATGTTCTACCACATCCATCGCGCGATTCAGTCCCATATAGGATGCATTACTCTTTGGGGCACTTGCCACATAGGCAACTGCTTCTGCAAGAATAATCTGTGCCTCCGGCATACCGATGCGTTCTACTGCCTGTGCTGCAGAAACCGCTACATTCAATGCCATCGGGTCTGCTGTACCAACATCCTCTGCCGCGCTGATCATGATTCTTCTTGCGATGAAACGGATATCTTCTCCTGCATATAACATTCTTGCAAGGTAATAAAGGGCCGCATCCGGGTCTGTTCCACGGATACTTTTGATAAATGCAGAAATCGTATCATAATGATTATCGCCTGCCTTATCATATTTCACTACACGCTTCTGGATACATTCCTGTGCCACATCGATTGTAATATGGATAAGTCCGTCTTCGCTTCGTGGTGTGGTTAAGATTCCAAGTTCAATGGCGGTAAGGGCTGCCCTTGCATCTCCATTGGCTACATCTGCCATGAATTCCAGTGCATCCTCATCGATGACTGCCTGATATGCACCCATTCCTTTTTCCTTATCAGTAACTGCCCGCACCAAAAGCTTCTTAATATCTTCTTTTTCCAGTGCATGCAGTTCAAAAATAATGGAACGGGATAGTAAAGCTCCATTGACTTCAAAATATGGATTTTCCGTTGTGGCACCAATTAGGATAATCGTTCCGTCTTCTACAAAAGGCAGAAGGTAGTCCTGCTGTCCTTTATTAAAACGATGAATCTCGTCGATGAAAAGAATCGTTTTCTTTCCATACATTCCCTGATTGTTCTTTGCCTGCTGCACCACTTCCTCCATGTCCTTCTTTCCTGCAGATGTAGCATTCATCTGAAGGAATTCAGCACTGGTGGTATTGGCAATCACTTTTGCCAGCGTGGTCTTTCCGGTTCCCGGCGGTCCATAGAAAAGAATAGAACTTAACTTATCTGCTTTAATGGCACGATATAACAGCTTGTCCTTTCCGATAATATGTTCCTGCCCGACTACTTCGTCTAAGGTCGTGGGACGAAGTCTTGCCGCAAGGGGAGACTCTTTTTCCATATTCTGTTCCCGCATGTAATCAAATAAATCCATTTTTGCTCCTTGCATAATTTCAAAACGAATCTTGCATTTTTACTCTTATTTTTCTTCATTTTTATACTTTTTTGGTTTCAAAATGACATTTGAGCTTTAAAATAATTCATTTCATCCTAAGATACCATACCTTAATTTTTGCTTTTTGACAAGTCTATTCTGGTATTTTTTCTCGATTTTCCAGTGAAAACACACAAAAAAATCCATTGAAACATTCTTTTTTCTCAAGGTAACTCAAATATCAGCTTATCTACCGTTACAAATTCATAACCCTGTGCCTGCAGCCGGTCAATAATCTCAAAGGCTGCCAGCATACTGCTGTCATAACCGTCATGTAATAAAATAATATCACCATCTTTGACATCCGTCATTACTTTATTGACGACTTTTTCCTTATTCTGTACCTCCCAGTCCCTCGGGTCTACATCCCAGAGCACCTCTATCATATTCATCTGACAGTCCAGATTCTTCTGGGTGCTTCCGAAAGGAGAACGCAAAAACTGCGGATATTCCCCGGTAATCTGATAAATGGCATCATTGGTCTTTCGAATCTGCTCACAAGCATCTTTCTTCGATAAGATGCCAAGGTTCACATGGGTATAGGAATGATTTCCTATGATATGCCCATCATCCTGAATTTTCTTTATCAAATCCGGATATGCCTCTGCTTTCTCTCCGATTACAAAAAAGGTTGCTTTGACATTGCGCTCCTTCAGCCCTTCCAGTAAATCTTTCGTACATTCCGGGCTTGGTCCATCGTCAAATGTCAATGCAACCTCTTTTATTCCACTTGTTTTCTTTATATTCATGCTCTCTGCATTTACCAGATGATTGACACGGATCCGACAGGCTCCGGCGGCAATTACCAATACCGCCAGTGCCAGATTCATCCATATCAATGCTTTTCGGATTCGACTCATTTTACACCGTTACTTTTCTGCTCTCCTGACAATATATGCAGCAACTGCATTTCTTATTATGTCAGGCTTGAACCATTTCAGGCGGTCGCCGGTTTTGCGCTTGCAGTCAGTTCTCCATCGGTAAGGTCGATAAGAATGGTATCTCCCTCTCTGACTTTATCTGCAAGAATCAATTTTGCTGCCAATGTCTCCACATATTTCTGCAGGAAACGTTTCAGCGGTCTTGCACCATATACCGGGTCATAACCTTTCTCAGTAATATAATCCTCGGCAGCCTTTGTCAGTTCCACTTTCAGTTCACGGTCTGCAAGACGTTTATTCAGATCTTCCATCAGTAACTTGATAATGTTGCCGATGTTGTCTTTGGTCAGCGGCTTGAACATAATGATTTCATCCAGACGGTTTAAAAATTCCGGCCGGAAGTTACCCTTCAGTTCTTCCATGACAGCTTCTTCTGCTTCCGGACGAATCTCGCCATTTTCGTCAATGCCCTCCAACAGATGCATGGAGCCTAAGTTAGAAGTCATGATAATAATGGTATTCTTAAAGTCTACGGTACGTCCCTGGGAATCGGTAATTCGTCCGTCATCCAGTACCTGAAGCAGTACATTAAAGACATCCGGATGTGCTTTTTCCACCTCATCAAAGAGGACTACGGAATACGGTTTCCGGCGGACTGCCTCCGTCAGCTGACCACCTTCATCATAGCCTACATATCCAGGAGGTGCTCCAATCAGACGGGAAACGGAATATTTCTCCATATACTCGCTCATATCGAGACGGACCATATTGGATTCATCATCGAAAAGGCAGCTTGCTAATGCTTTGGCAAGCTCTGTCTTACCTACACCGGTTGGTCCTAAGAACAGGAAAGAACCGATTGGCTTGCTCGGGTCTTTGATTCCGGCTTTGGAACGGATGATTGCTTCGGTTACCTTGGTAACGCCCTCGTCCTGTCCAATGACACGTTTATGCAGTTCTTCATCAAGGTGCAGTGTCTTATTTCGTTCGCTCTCAGTCAGTTTTGCTACCGGGATTCCGGTCCAGCGGGAGATAATCTTTGCGATTTCTTCTTCGCTGACACTTTCATGTACCAGTGATAAATCTTCACCTTTGACTTTTTCTTCTTCAATTTCCAACTGCTGCTGTAACTGCGGCAGCTTACCATATTTTAATTCTGCCGCTTTATTTAAATCATAGCTCTGCTCTGCCTGCTGGATTTCATTTTTCAGGCTTTCCAAATCCTCACGCAGCTTCTGGACTTTCTCTACGGATTTCTTTTCATTGTCCCACTGTGCCTTCTTATTCTGGAACTCACTCCGAAGCTCTGCCAACTCTTTCTGTAAGTCTGCCAGACGCTCCTGGCTCAGACGGTCATCCTCTTTTTTCAATGCAGTCTCTTCAATCTCTAACTGCATGACACGACGATTCAGTTCGTCTAACTCGGTCGGCATGGAATCAAGCTCTGTCTTAATCAGTGCACAGGCTTCATCCACCAGGTCGATTGCTTTATCCGGTAAGAACCGGTCTGAGATATAACGGTTCGAAAGCACTGCTGCGGAAACCAGTGCACTGTCGGTAATCTTTACTCCATGGAATACTTCATACCTCTCCTTTAATCCACGCAGGATAGAAATAGTATCTTCTACCGTTGGTTCGTCTACCATAACCGGCTGGAAGCTTCGGTCCAATGCGGCATCCTTTTCAATGTATTCCCGGTACTCATCCAATGTGGTAGCACCGATACAATGCAGTTCTCCACGGGCAAGCATTGGTTTTAAAAGCTGTCCGGCATCCATGGCTCCATCGGTTTTTCCTGCACCGACAATGGTATGCAGCTCATCGATAAAGAGGATAATCTGTCCTTCGGATTTCTTTACTTCATCCAATACTGCTTTCAGACGTTCCTCAAATTCACCACGGTATTTTGCTCCGGCTACCAATGCACCCATATCCAGTGCAAAGAGCTTCTTATCCTTTAATCCTTCCGGAACATCACCACGTACAATCCGTTGTGCCAGTCCCTCTACAACTGCGGTTTTACCTACACCGGGTTCGCCAATCAGTACCGGATTGTTTTTCGTCTTACGGGACAAAATTCGCACTACATTCCGGATTTCTGCATCTCGTCCGATGACCGGATCCAGCTTCTGGTCTCTCGCCCTCTCTACCATATCATAACCATATTTATTTAAGGTATCATAAGTAGCTTCCGGATTATCGGAGGTCACACGCTGGTTGCCACGCACCGTAGACAGTGCCTGCAGGAAACGGTCTCTTGTAATACCATATTCCTTAAAAATTTCCTTTAATGCAGGGTTCGGATATTTTAACAAGGATAAAAACAGATGCTCTACGGAGACATAATCATCTCCCATCTGCTTTGCCTCATCCTCTGCACTAATCAATACCTTATTCAATGCCTGGCCGACATAAACCTGGCCGCCGGACACCTTGGTTCTTGCTTCCAGATGGCGGATTGCATTGTCTACAAAATGCTCCTTCTGGATTTCCATTTTCTCAATCAGTTTTAAAATCAGTCCATCTTCCTGCTGCAGTAATGCCACTAAAAGATGTTCCTGCTCGATTTCCTGATTGCCATATTCATATGCTAATTTTTCGCAATCCTGGATTGCTTCCATTGACTTCTGTGTAAATTTCTGAATGTTCATATCTTTCACCTCATTTCCCACTGTGCTATGAACGAATTCCTGTTATTTCTGTTTCCAAGCATAAATATAGCACGCATTATTAGCACTGTCAAGAGGTGAGTGCTAAAATTTTCAGACAATTTTTGTTAATTTCTATTTTTCTTCTGTTCAATCCATCTTATCAGTTCATCTACGTCTTCCATTGTCGTTGCCCAACTGGTTGCAAAACGAATTACCGTATGGTTCTCATCCTTTTTTTCCCAGAAGCTGAATTCAACTTTTTGCGCAAGCTTTTCCATAAATGCATTGTCTACCACACAAAATACCTGATTGGTGGGAGCATCCAGATAAAGCTCAATTCTATTTTCCTTTAAGCCTTCCCGAATCTTATCTGCCGCTGCAATTGCCGGCTCTCCGATATGCTCATACAAATCATTTTCAAATAAGACATCAAACTGGATGCCAAGTATCCGTCCCCTAGCAAGCAGTGCTCCATGCTGTTTTACAATGGTGAAGAAATGCGGAATAAGCCCCGGCTTTGGAAATACCACCGCCTCTCCAAACAATGCACCGCATTTTGTTCCTCCGATATAAAAGGCATCGCAGCATGCTGCAATATCTTCTAATGTCACATCATTCACCGGGCATGCCAGTGCATAAGCAAGTCTTGCTCCATCTAAATAAAGTGGAACACCATTGCTGCGGCACACTTTACTCAATGCTTCTAATTCCTGCCGGTTATATAAGGTTCCATATTCTGTCGGCTGGGAAATGTATACCATTCCCGGCATCACCATATGATCACGGTTGCCATCCTCTTGAAATGTATTTAAAACTTCTTCTACCTTTTCTGCGCTGATTTTTCCGTCTGTCTGCGGAATTGCCAACACTTTATGTCCACCCGCTTCAATAGCTCCTGCCTCATGGGAGCTGACATGTCCGGTCTCTGCCGCAATCACTCCCTGATAGGATGCTAACAGGGCATCAATTACCGTGGCATTGGTCTGTGTTCCTCCCACCAGAAAATGCACCTCTGCCTCCGGTGCATTGCAGGCTTTCCGAATCTTTTCCCTTGCAGTTTCCGAATATTCATCCAGTCCGTATCCGGCACTTTTTATCAGATTTGTCTCCGCTAACTTCTTGAGAATTGCCGGATGAGCTCCTTCCATATAATCACTTGCAAAAGCTAACTGTGCTGCCATTTTTCTACTTCCTCTTTCTATTCTATACTGACATAGATTCTTCTTCTATGATTTTTCCTACTTCCTCCGGTTTAATTTCCACAATCTCTGCTATCTGTTCTAAGGTATAGCCCTTCCTGTGCATATTGGTAATTACTTTTTTGTTTGTTTCTCTTAATGTCTTTTCTGCAGCCTTTTCTGCTGCTCTTTCTTCTATTCCTTCACTCAGATTACACATCAGGTTCACTTCCTCTCTCAATTCTTCACTTACCGGAATCTGATATTCCAGTTCTATCATATTTAATTTTTCTTCTGCTTCTATTTCATTTGACAAAAGTGTGCTTATCAGCCGATGCAGCTCATAACGTTCCTCTCTTTTGGGAACTTCATTTGTTACACCAAGCAATACAATATTCAAAAGGTCTATATTTCCTTCCCAGTCATATTCATTTACGATATCTTCTTTCATCAGATGAATATAACTCAGCGAATTCATATCCATATTCATGCAAATCCAGATACTAAATACCCGTTTTATGTCATCATAATCCGAATGCCAAAAATCACGTTCCTTTTGGGATGAAATAAGCCTGCTTACATAGAATATCGCCCGGTTCAATATTTTATATGTAACAGGTTTGTTCTTCTGAGCTTCAATATTTACTATAATTTGAGAAATTCCATCTCTCATGCGCACATAAAAAACAATATCAAACCTGACCGTTCCTTCATTTATTTCTGCATTTTCTGAATTAAATCCGCCAATATGTCCTGCCATATCGCTTGCATTTGTAAGTCCCGGTTCTATGGGCACAACACCAACCTGTGGTTCTCCTTCAATATACGGTATCACATCCTTGGGATTCATACCTTTAAATTCATCCACAGTATTCACCAAAATATGCGCCAGAATACTTTTTTGTCCTAAGAGTCTTTTGGCACATTCATCATATTGTGCCCGATTTCTTGCAGCTTTTACTGCATTTGTAATTTCGCTGTTCAGATTAATAGCCTCCTTTGTTTCCGATTCCTCTCTCAAACCCTTCACAAAGTATGCTCTATTGAATATCAATCCAATTTCATTATACGGTTCCATCCTATCAGACGCAAATAAATTTTTCATAAAGAACTCCCGGAACATCGTTTTTCCGATGCTCCGGGAGTCTGTTATCTTTTTCTTCTATCATATATTTTCCAAGCTTCTGATTACATCAGTTTACGGAATAAAGCTTTCAAATCCTCTACATTTGTATCCTTTGGATTGCCCGGTGCACAGGCATCAGCAAAAGCGGATTCTGCAAGGAATTCTAAGTCTTCTTCCTTTAATGCCTCTAATTTTGTTGGAATTCCAACATCTACAGATAACTGCTGTACCGCATCAATGGCTGCCTTTCTGTATTCTTCTACAGACATATCATCAACGCCTTTTACACCCATTGCTCTTGCAATCTCACGATATTTCTCACCAGTGCATTCTGCGTTGTATTCCATTACGATTGGAAGCATCATTGCACAGGCAACTCCATGTGGAGTATCATATACAGCACCTAATGTATGTGCCATGGAATGTGCAATTCCAAGTCCTACATTAGAAAATCCCATTCCTGCAATATACTGTCCTAATGCCATTCCTTCACGGCCTTCTTTTTCATTGGCAACTGCACTTCTTAAAGATCTGCTGATAATTTCAATCGCTTTCAAATGAAACATATCAGTCATTTCCCATGCAGCCTTTGTAGTATATCCTTCAATGGCATGTGTCAGTGCATCCATTCCGGTGGAAGCTGTCAATCCCTTTGGCATAGATGACATCATCTCCGGGTCAATTACTGCGATAACCGGCATATCATGCGGGTCTACACATACAAATTTTCTCTTACGCTCTACATCTGTAATTACATAGTTAATGGTAACTTCTGCTGCAGTTCCGGCTGTTGTCGGTACAGCAATAATCGGAACACAAGGCTTCTTTGTCGGAGCTACACCCTCTAAGCTTCTGACATCCTCAAATTCCGGATTTGCAATGATGATACCAATTGCTTTTGATGTATCCATAGAAGAACCACCACCAATTGCAATGATATAATCTGCTTTTGATGCTTTAAATGCCTCCACACCATGCTGTACGTTCTGAATGGTAGGATTTGCCTTGATATCAGAGTAGATTTCATAAGCAAGTCCTGCTTCATCCAACACATCGGTTACTTTAGATGTTACGCCAAACTTAATCAGATCCGGATCGGAACAGACAAATGCTTTCTTAAATGCTCTTGCCTTTGCCTCGTTTGCGATTTCTTTAATTGCTCCTGCCCCATGGTAGGAAGTCTCGTTTAACATAATTCTGTTTGCCATTTTATCTTCTCCTTTGTCCTTTATTGATACCTCTATTTTACCAATGAAAAAGACAAATAAAAAGTTACAAAAAGGCAACTCTGTCACTTGATTTTTCAATATCTGTCATGGACAAATTCCACTCTCAATCATCATCCGTCACCACTATATCATCTGCAATTTTTCAAATACCGCTTTCAGTTCCGCCGGCACCGCTTCCGTCAGTGCCTTTGCCAGTTCCTTCGGTGTAGCCTTCTTTCTTCCAAGCACCCACTGAATTGTCATATAAACTGAACCCTGGCAATACATTTCCAGAAGGAAATGAAGATGCTCCGATAATTTCTGTCCTGATTTCTTTTCTATCTTATCCGTATAAAACCGGGTAATCAGTTCAAAATCATGGTCTCTTAAGCAGTTCTGGCTGTCTGATTTAAATGCAGCCCGAAAAAATAATTTTTCCTGCTCAATATATTCAAATTTCTTTACCAGCCCCTCATATACCGTCTTTCCCTCTCCCATATGTTCAAAGGATTCTGCTAAAATTTTGTCAAAATACCAGTTGATCAGA
>OGUN01001872.1_pt1 | contig 13703 bp, 10 predicted proteins | sample 1553621 | NCBI WGS metagenome assembly OGUN01 (sample SAMEA2580300, study PRJEB22360) | human gut metagenome | biome: human gut; feature: human-associated habitat; material: faeces | place: Denmark | collected 2008/2010
TCCGGGATTGTTTACGGGGTATTGGGACAAATCAACTACGATCGGGAGTCCCGGGTAAACACTTTCGCTCATGTCAATTACACCCCGGAACAACCCCGTCTAGGGGTATTGTTATGCATAAACGGTACCGGCATTTTAAATTCGTAGCTCCGGAAAAATATACTCTCTGCCGGTATGGGGTATCCGGAAATGAACGTATTAGCAGCCCGTTCTCCTATCGGATCGAAAGGGATTTCAATCATTCCTTTCGGTAATGGGGCTGAACGCATCCTGAAAAATCAGGATATTGGCTGTGCTATTCGTGGCATAAATTTCAATATCCACGAACGTTCCGATATCCTCCGGGCCGCTCAGGAAGGAATCGTCTTCTCTTTTCAATACGGTATGGAAATCATGCAAGAAATGGGGATGCCCCTACAGGTGATCCGTGCCGGTAAAGCGAATATGTTTTTAAGTCCGGTTTTCAGACAAACATTAGCCAGCATCAGCGGAACCATAATCGAACTTTATAATACAGACGGGTCAGCAGGAGCTGCCCGGGGGGCGGGAATCGGTGCCGGAATTTACACTTCTCCTGCCGAAGCTTTCGCCTCTTTGCAATGCACGGACCTGATCGAACCGGAACCGCACAAGCAGGAACAATATGCAGAAGCTTATGCTCGGTGGAAAAAGCATTTAATGAGTTTATAAAATCATTTTAAACCTTAACAATAAAGAATCATGACAACAAAAGAGTATTTCCCCGGGATCGGAAAAATCCCCTTTGAAGGAAAAGAAAGTAAAAATCCCCTGGCTTTTCATTATTACAACGCAGAGAAAGTGATCCGTGGAAAGAAAATGAAGGACTGGTTACGATTTTCCATGGCTTGGTGGCATACCCTCTGTGCAGAAGGAGGAGATCAATTCGGAGGAGGAACCAAACGTTTTCCCTGGAATGTCGCCTCCTCCCCTATACAAAGGGCAAAAGATAAAATGGATGCCGGATTCGAGTTTATGCAAAAATGCGGAATCGGGTACTATTGTTTCCACGATACCGATCTGGTAGAAGAAGCCGATACTATCGAAGCCTACGAAGAAATAGTTGCCTATGCCCGCAAGAAACAGGCTGAAACAGGGAGCAAACTATTGTGGGGAACAGCGAATGTCTTCGGACATGCCCGTTATATGAACGGAGCAGCTACCAATCCCGATTTCGATGTCGTGGCACAGGCTGCTGTCCAAATAAAAAACGCATTGGATGCCACTATCGCCCTCGGAGGTGAAAACTATGTTTTCTGGGGAGGCCGTGAAGGTTATATGTCCCTACTGAATACCGATCAGAAGCGTGAAAAGAACCACCTCGCCCTCCTATTGGCCAAAGCGCGGGATTATGCCCGTAGCCAAGGTTTTAAGGGAACATTCCTGATCGAACCCAAACCGATGGAACCGATGAAACACCAATACGACGCAGATACAGAAACGGTAATCGGTTTTCTTAAAGCACACGGCCTCGATAAAGATTTTAAAGTAAATATCGAAGTCAACCATGCCACTCTCGCCGGCCATTCGAAGAAGGTAAACTTTCGCTGGAAGATCTGCGGGAATATGCGATCGCTCACGGAGAACCCAAACAAACCAGCGGTAAACAAGAACTATACGAAGCAATGATCAATATGTATATTTAACCATTGTCAAGTCGCCAAACTTTTGTAATTTTACATCATTCTGTACAACAGGATAGCTAGTCTATTACCATTGAATGATCTGTTTATGTCAATCGAACTACACAAAATCTACAAACGTAAAAAGAGCGACCGGGACATTTTCCAGGAATTAATGCCCTTCAAAATCAAAGAAATTCTTTTGATCGCCAATTATTATGATGCTTATACCATCGAACGGGAAGGGCAATTCACCGATAAAATCGTGGGGGAATATTTACAGGTCAACCTGTATACCGCCCCCCGTTTTACTTCTGTCGCCAGCGAAGCAGAAGCCCTGAAGATTTTGTCCGAAAGGCATATCGACCTGATCATCCTGATGGCCGGTCTGGACAAACAAACTCCTTTGGTCATCAGCCGTCATCTGAAAGATTTGTATCCGAATATCTGTCAGCTGATGCTGGTAAACAACAATTCGGACCTGGCCTATTTTCATACTATAGAAGATCGGTTGTACGAATCTATCGAAAGGTTGTTCGTCTGGAACGGTTCCACCAAGATATTCCTGGTCATGGCCAAATACATCGAGGATAAAATGAACCTCGACCGGGACACCCATTTGGGAGATATCCGGGTAATCCTATTGGTCGAAAACTCGATCCGGTATTATTCCCGTTATTTGCCTTTACTTTATACCGAGGTCATGACACAAACTCAGGAACTCATTTTCTCAGAACCTCAGGACAATGATATGAGTATTGTGATGAAAATAAGGGTAAGACCGAAAGTAATATTAGCAACCAACTATGAAGAGGCAGTATACGTTATCGATCATTACCGGGAAAATCTGATCGGAGTCATATCGGATGTGCGCTATAAACGGAATGGAGAGGAAGATGAAGAAGCCGGAATCGAATTGATCCGCTATGTCAAGCAAACCGGAGCGTATATTCCCTGTATGCTTCAAAGCCAGGAGATAGAAAATGCAGTAAAAGCAGAAGAGTTGCATGCTGCTTTTATTAATAAAAATTCCCCGACTCTGGCTCATGATATCCAGGATTTTATCAAAGGATATCTGGGATTCGGAGATTTTATTTTCCGGAACAAAAACGGAGAACCGATCGACAGAGCCACTTCGATAGAAGAATTTAAACAAAAACTGCTGAGCATCCCGGATGAATCTTTGATATACCACTCCATTCGCAACGGTATTTCCACCTGGTTAATGGCCCACCGGGAAATTACTTTAGCGAAACATCTGAAAAGATACCGGTTTGAAGATTTCCCTACTCCGGCCGAAATGCGGCAATTCATCCTACGGGTATTCGAAGCGGCAGAACTGAAAAAAATCAAAGGGCGGATCATCAATTACAACCCCAAATTAGTCGATTCGAACCGTTACATCACCCGTTTAGGTAAAGGTTCCTTCGGAGGTAAAGGCCGGGGAATGGCTTTCCTGTCCAATTTTATCGAAAACGTCGATTTTAAGAAGCTGATCCCGAAACTAAAGATAGAAATTCCGAAAACGGCGATCATCGGTGTGGATGAATTTGATAACTTCATAGATAACAATGGGTTGAGTCGGATTATTTATAGTGATGAAAGTTACGAAGAAGTGAAAGCGGCCTTCATAGCGGCTCCCTTATCTCAAAAACTCAGGGACAAGCTCCGCTCCTACCTGGAAGTGATGCGTAAACCCTTGGCCGTACGCTCGTCCGGTTTGTTCGAAGATTCGCTCAGTCAGCCTTTTGCAGGTGTTTATTCTACGTATTTGATTCCCAATAACCACCCCGATATCGAACGCCGGATCGACGATCTCGAAACTGCCGTAAAACTGGTGTATTCATCGATATTCACCGATAGTTCGAGAGCTTACTTTCACGCGATCGACTGTATGATCGAAGAAGAAAAAATGGCGGTAATCCTCCAGGAGGTAGTAGGAAACGAATACAACGGAAAATATTATCCCAACATCAGTGGAGTCGCCCAATCCTATAACTTCTATCCTTTTTCTTACATTAAACCGGAAGATGGATTTGCAGTCATAGCACTGGGCCTTGGAGCATATGTGGTGGGGGGAGAAAAGACCTATCGTTTTTGTCCCCGTTATCCCAAATTGCAACTGGCCTCTATCCAGGATATGGCCCGGGATTCGCAAAAATATTTTTATGCCATAGACATGATCCATCCGGACTACAATCTGGTGAAAGACGGTGAAGATGCCGCTATCCGATCTTATGACTTGAAAGCGATAGAAGAAGACGGTAATTTACAGCATTGTGCTTCGGTCTACGATTTTATGAACGACCGCATAGGTTTCGATTTCAGTGTACGTGGCCCCCGGATTGTCAACTTTCCGGACATACTGCAATACGACTATATTCCTCTGGCTTCGACCCTGGATATACTGCTGGATATTTTCTCCCAGGCGATGGGAGCTCCCGTCGAAATGGAATTTGCAGTCAATCGGGAAAACAAAGAATGGAAATTTTATGTCCTGCAGATCAAACCCCTGATCAAAAATGAATATCATATGGATATCGACAAAGAAAATATCGATATGAGTAAAGCGATCTTACGGGCCGACAAAGGAATGGGCAACGGGAAAATCACCGACATTCAGGATCTGATTTATGTCGATCCCCGACATTTCGACCGCTTGCGCACCGAACAGATGGCCGAAGAAGTGAAATTTTTCAATGAAAAATTAAAAGCCACCGACACCCCCTATATCCTGATCGGACCGGGACGTTGGGGAACACGGGACAAATTGACCGGCATTCCTGTATTGTGGTCGGATATTTCTAAAGCCAGGATTATCGTCGAACAAGGATTAAGGGATTTCCCCCTGGACGCTTCGCTGGGGTCCCATTTCTTTCACAATGTGACTTCCATGAATGTCGGATACTTTGCCGTACCTTACGAATCGGACAGCTCCTTCATCAATTACGATATTATTCAAAATCAGCAATTGATCGAAGAAAAAGAATTCGTCCGCCACGTCCGGTTTGCCAAACCCGTAACGGTCTATATGGATGGCAAAAAACAGACTTCTGTAATCGTAGAATAGCCTTACCGGTAAAAAGGGAGCCGGACAGATAAAACAGCAACAACGAATAAAACGATGCAATCCAGTTTTAAACCGTTACTCCTGTTTTAACTGTCGGCACCGTTTTATCTACCGGCTAAAAGCCGCTATCCGTTTTATTCAACCGTAACTGATTTCGCCAGGTTTCTGGGTTGATCCACGTTGCGTCCTTTATTAACGGCAATGTAATAAGCCAGCAATTGCAAAGGGATGGAAGCTACTAAAGGAGCAAAAGGTTCCAACACATGAGGTACTTCGATGCAATAATCGGCAATATCGTGTACCAACTGGTCGCCTTCACTGACAATAGCGATTACTTTTCCTTTCCGGGCTTTGATTTCCTGTATATTACTAATGGTCTTTTCGTATATACTATCGGTAGTTGCAATAGCTACTACCGGCATTTCTGCATCGATAAGTGCTATAGGTCCATGTTTCATTTCGGCAGCAGGATATCCCTCGGCATGGATATAAGAAATCTCTTTCAATTTCAATGCTCCTTCCAAAGCGGCCGGATAGTTATAGCCACGTCCCAGATAAATGAAATTACGGGCATAAGTAAATATCTTAGATAATTCCTTTACCGGCTCGGCATTTTTCAAAACCATAGAAATCTTTTCAGGTATACCCTGCAACTCTTTTACCATTTCTTCGAAACGAGCTTGGGTAATAGTCCCTTTCTGCTGAGCAATAGTCAAGGCCAACATCGAAAGTACGGTTACCTGGCCGGTAAAAGCCTTGGTGGAAGCCACGCCGATCTCAGGTCCGACATGAATATAAGAACCCGAATCCGTAGCCCGGGCAATCGAAGAACCGACTACATTACAGATGCCGTAGATAAATGCCCCTTTCGATTTCGCCAGCTCTATCGCAGCCAGGGTATCGGCCGTTTCTCCCGACTGGGATATGGCGATCACGATATCTCCCGGATGGATCACCGGATTCCGGTAACGAAATTCCGACGCATATTCCACTTCAACAGGGATACGGCACAAATCTTCGATCAAATGTTCGCCGATCAAAGCAGCATGCCAGGAAGTACCACAGGCAACAATTACAATCCGGTTGGCATTCAGGAATTTATCCCGATTATCGATTACGCCGGAAAGTACCACACTATTTCCTTCTACATTGATTCTGCCCCGGATACAATCCTGTAAAGTACGAGGTTGTTCATAAATCTCTTTCAACATAAAGTGGGGATAACCTCCTTTTTCCAACTGGCTTAAGTTCATAGCCAGCTTTTTTATCTCAGGAGTGATTTCCACATTATTCAAATCCACTACTTTCAAAGGCTCTCCCCTACGAATCACCGCAATCTCTTCATCATTGAGGTAAACGACCTTATCCGTATATTCCACAATAGGCGTAGCATCCGAAGCTAAAAAGAACTCGTCCTTACCGATTCCGACAACCAAGGGGCTACTTTTACGGGCAGCTATGATCTCGTTGGGATTGCTTTTGTCCATCAATGCAATCGCATAAGCACCGATCACCTGATGCAAAGCCAACTGTACACCTGTACATAGATCCACCTGGTTGGTACGCATAATATACTCCACTAAATACACGATGACTTCGGTATCCGTATTACTGCGAAAAATATATCCTTTATTTTCCAGTTCGGCCCGTAACACCGTATAGTTCTCGATGATACCGTTATGGATCAGGGCCAGATTTTTCGATTGGGAATAATGGGGATGTGCATTTACATCATTAGGTTCCCCGTGAGTAGCCCAACGAGTATGGGCTATACCGATACAACCCGATATATCTTTCGACTCGGCAAAACGCTCCAAATCAGCAACCTTGCCCTTCGTCTTATAAACATTCAATTCTTGATTATCCGAAATTAAGGCAATACCTGCGCTGTCGTATCCACGATATTCAAGACGATGCAAACCTTTGATCAGAATAGGATAAGCTTCTTTAGTTCCTATATAACCTACTATTCCACACATAAATTTTTATTTTAGCCCCTTAGGCTTATTTCTATTTTCCATAAATTCGGAAACAAAAATATAATATCGATAGCAAAGTAGGTTGGGTAGTAACATTTTTTTACAACATTTTAAACTTTATACATGTTTTATTACTTTCATAAAGCAGCGCTGACAATCGAATTCCAATCGGAACCGATGTTTGTCGTTGACCAGAAAAAGCGGAAATTCCAAATCTTTGTTTTTCTGCATTTTTCGGCAACGTCCTAATTCATACAACAGGCAATAACGGGTATGCATTAAATCTTTTTCCCCCGACTGAAATCCCGATTTCTCAAAACATGCTCCGACAACAGGTACCCCACAAGCTTCATAGAAATTTTTCGCTCCCTGATTAGCAATATTATAGTGCCAATCGGCTTCAACGGGAACAGAAGTCAGGGGCTTCCTATGTCCCGGTAACATTTTCTCCCGCCGGGCTTCTCTGGCCTCTATCAATTCTTCCAATAATTTCCGACGTAATGCATTGGCCGCTGCTGCCGGAATAAATAAGACCTCTTCGCCGTTCAAATCTACACTCTCACACTCAAAATCGGAATCTCCGCATTTCAGGAGTTGTTGTTTGAGGCGTTCTGCCTGCTGAGGATTCTGTGCCTTTTCAAAAGTTTCTTCCGAGCGTAAATTCACTTGTACGCCATCTTCGTCGGTCACTTCCAGCCATAAACAGCGATCCGCTGTCCATGCTTTTATTTTTATCCGGATCTTCCGTACGGATTTCACTTTGTCCAAACGGATATTAAAGCGATGATCGTAATTCCGGAACAATTCGGTCCCCGGCCGGAGTTTTACCGTTTCATTACAAACAATCCGGTTTCCCACAGCTTCATTGACCTTTATCCCTTTCAATCCGCCCTGCTCCAAATAGCATAATCCGTCTCCGTTCGCCAACTCCCCGATAGCATCCAAAATAATAGTATTTCCCTTTGTTTCTTTGACTATCCCTATCTTTTTTCCCATCGATTTCGGCGTATCCATATTGACTAATCCCCTGTGCCGTCCCCTGATAAAATAATCGGAACTTCCCCGGCTGAAACTCCGCTCAGGATCTGCTTCGAATGCCGACAGGATATGTCCGGAACCACTCCGCACAATGCCGGGGTGTTTCCCGATCAGCGAAGAATAATAATTCGTAACATTCGCCACATAATTCTCATCCTTCAGGCGCCCTTCTATTTTAAACGAATCGACTCCGGCTTCTATTAAATCATCGATATAAGAAGAAAGATTCAAATCTTTGAGAGACAATACATATTTATCTTTGATCAACTTTTTCCCACTGTTATCTTCGACAGTCCATTTCATCCGGCAAGGCTGCGCACATTCGCCCCGGTTAGCCGAGCGGCCGAACATATATTGAGAGAGATAACATTGTCCGCTCAGACTGACACACAAAGCCCCGTGTATAAACACTTCCAGTTCGGCTTTCACCTCTTTCCGGATCTCCCGGATTTGCTCCAACGAAAGCTCCCGGGCCAATACAATCCGTTGAAATCCCAGCTGATCTAAAAACTTAATTCGTTCGAGTTCATAATTGTGCATCTGTGTGCTGGCATGCAAACAAATCGGAGGCAGATCCATATTCAATATGCCCGGATCCTGAATGATCAAAGCATCGACCCCGATCGCGTACAATTGCCGGATCATTTTTTCCGCTTCGGCCAACTCCGAATCATACAATATCGTATTCAGGGTAACGAATACCCGGCAATAAAAACGATGGGCATAACCCACCAAAGTCCCGATATCTTCAAGACTGTTGGCTGCAGCTTTACGGGCCCCGAAAGCAGGTGCCCCGATATATACCGCATCAGCCCCATTATCGATAGCGGCCTTACCGACAACAAGATCCCTGGCCGGAGATAATAATTCTACTTTTTGCATATGTTCCTCTTTCGACTAGAACGGCTCATTCCTTCCCTGTAGAAGCGATGCGATTTATTTCAATTCCAGTTCAGGCCACTTATCCCCTTCAACTACAGGCAATTCCAAGAGACGACAATCCGGAAAATATTCATCCAGATATTGCCGGATAATGGTAATCGAGTCATTCTTGATCCACTCACTATCGTTGGGAAAGTCGTTATAAACGACGTAAGCTACCTCGATACCGCGCAGACGACACAACTCAAGACTCATCAGGGTGTGGTTGATACTGCCTAATTTTGACGATGACACCAATATCAACGGATGTTTATATTCCTGGATATAATCGATCGTCAGATACTGCCGGCTGACAGGCACATACAACCCACCGGCCCCCTCGAGCAATACGACATCGTAAGCGGCAGCTAATTTTTCTGTAGACCGATGAATCCGCTCTACATCGATTTCTACCCGGTCGATCTCGGCTGCCAAATGAGGCGAAGACGGGTAAGTCATGACATAAGGACAGGTCGTACCGTCTCTATCTACTTCCTGAGGAGGAATCCCCATAATTTCCCGGTGTTTCAGTATATCTTCCGAAATGCCGACACATCCGGTCTGAATAAACTTCTGAGTGATCACATGCACTCCTTTTTGTAACAACGTCCGGGCTATTACTCCCGTAACGATCGATTTTCCGGCATCTGTATCGATCCCGCTAATAAAATATACAGCCATGTTTCAACTTATAATTTTATCTTACCACAAACTCCCCCTTATAGGTCTGTTTCAATTCATTCGGACAAAAATATAAAATTCAAGCTGAAATCAATTTTATTTTTAACAGATTGTTTCTAATTTCGCACGTATAATAACCAAGATTCTAAATTGAGAACACATGAAAATCAGAAATCTTTTTGTTATGTTATTGCTTGGTGGAAGTCTGATCTTCTCAGGCAGTGTTTTTACAGGGTGTGCCAGCTGGAGTAATACAGGTAAAGGTGCCGCGATCGGTGCCGGAAGTGGTGCTGCCTTAGGTGCAGGAATCGGAGCTCTTGCCGGAAAGGGTAAAGGAGCTGCCATCGGTGCTGCAGTAGGCGCTGCCGTCGGTTCAGGAACCGGAGCTTTAATCGGTCGCCGGATGGACAAACAAAAAAAAGAACTGGAAGCGATCGAAGGCGCTAAAGTCGAGTCTGTACAGGATGTCAATAACCTGCAAGCCATAAAGGTAACCTTCGACAATGGTATCCTTTTCGCCACTAATAAGAGCGAACTTAGTCCGGCTTCCAGAGAAGCCTTGACGAAATTCGCCACTTCCCTGAAAAATTCTCCGGATACGGATGTGACCATCTACGGTCATACCGACAATACCGGTACCCGTGCAGTAAACGAACGCATTTCTAAAGAACGTGCAGATGCCGTCGCCAACTTTCTGGTAGGCCAGGGAATCAGCCGTTCCCGTTTGACGACCGAAGGCCTTGCATTCGATCAGCCTGTGGCCGATAACAGCACTGCCGAAGGACGGGCACAGAACCGGAGAGTAGAAATATATATCACGGCGAATGCCGACATGATCAAGAAAGCTGAATCCGGACAACTCAACTAATTCCTTTGAATTTTCAATAAAAAAAAGTGATCCCCAAAGTCAAAAATTTGACTTTGGGTGATTAGTCCAATATAAATCGACAAACCTCCGGTTTCGATCAATAAGTATGAATCAAAACCGGAGGTTTATAATTAAAATTCCCGAAGAACTCGCACCTGTGGCTTGCAAAACCAGAGAACGTATCAAAAAAATTATTCCGATAAAATAGCAGCCAAAGCAATCGAATTCAATTTCGTTTCAACGCTATCTCCGCGCGAAGACAATACACTCGGAACTTTGGCTCCGACCAGTACAGCTCCCTGTTTAGAATGCCCTAATTTCGTATTGGTTTTATAAAATACATTCCCGGATTCCAGATTGGGAAAAATCAAACAATCCGCATCTCCGGCAACTACCGACTGCATTTTCTTTATTTCGGCAGCTTCTTTATCGATAGCTACATCCAAAGCCATCGGCCCCTCGATTATGCACCCTGGGATCTGTCCCCGCTCTCCCATTTTCGACAAGATGGCAGCATCGACTGTAGATTGCACTTTAGGCAAGACCTGTTCCGTCGGAGCGATCATCGCTACTTTCGGTTTTTCAACTCCCAAAGCTCTCGCAGTAATCGTCACATATTTGATCATAGAAATTTTCTGATTCAAATCAGGACAAGGAATCACAGCCACATCACTAACAGTCAATAATTTATGATAAGACGAGCATTCCATCACCACCACATGCGACAGAATTGCATTGGGCGCTACCAATCCCCGTTCCTTATTTAAGATCGCCCGCATATATTTATCGGTACTCACCAATCCTTTCATGATAACATCGGCTTCACCGTTTCGGATCATTTCGACAGCCGTTTCAGCTCCCCGGACATCATTCGGTTCATGGACAATTTTAAAACACGATTCATCATAACCGTTTTCTTTACACACTCCTTTGATAGTCTCCGTATCCCCTACCAATATTCCTTCCACCAATCCGGCTTTTACTGCCATATACACAGCTTCTATAGAATGACTATCATTAGCAAAAGCAACCACTAAACGCTTTTTACGGGTATATCCTTTCAATACCTCATAAATATCGCTGATCTTTTCAATTTTCATAGTTCAAACTGTTATTTAGTTGTAATCTGAAACAAAAATACATATTAAAATTTAAAACCAAAAGATTACTGCACATTTTATTATAATGTGTGCAATTTTCATACCAAACCTGTTTTCTCTTTAAAAAACTTTTTTCTCCAGCTGCTAATCCTGAATCTTTATTATCTTTGTCATCGCATTTACCAGTCTGCAGGTGGCCTCGCTAAAACAAAATATTACAGCCCTTTATTTGATTAAGGTATCCAAGTGGTTTACCTTGATTATGCCTATTATCGTATTATTTTACGAAGAAAATGGATTGGGCTTAAAGGACATCTTCCTTTTAAAAAGTGTCTACTCGATTGTTCTGGTTAGTCTCGACATCCCGACGGGTTATCTGGCCGATGCCTGGGGACGGAAAAATTGTTTGATTACGGGTTGTATCGTCGCTTTCGGAGGCTACATCTGTTATTCGCTATCCTCTACTTTCTATGCATTTTTTATTGCCGAGATCCTGCTGGGAATAGGCCAAAGTTTGGTTTCCGGCGCCGATTCGGCTCTTTTATACGACACGATGCTTCATTACGACCGGGAAAACGAATACCTGAAATATGAAGGTAAAGTAACGATGATCGGGAATTTTTCGGAAGCCTTCGCGGGTATTTTCGGCGGACTGTTAGCCACATTTTCGCTCCGTCTGCCTTTCTACTGTCAGATTTTGATTGCCTTTATCGGTATTCCGGCAACTTTGACTTTACAGGAATTCAATGTCAAAACCAAAATTGTCAATCCTTTAGCCAATATCTGGAAAATCATTCGATATTCGCTATTTACGAATAAAAGCCTTTGCTACGACATTATGTTCTCCGGCATTATCGGAGCGGCAACCCTGACTATGGCCTGGTTCGTACAACCGGTATTGATGAAAATAGAACTTCCGACCGCGCTTTTCGGTATCGTGTGGACAGTATTGAACCTCACTGTAGGCATAGCTGCCTTATATTCGGACAAACTCAACCGCAAGCTGGGAGAAAACCGGACATATACCCTTATTTTGATACTCATCGCCGGAGGTTATCTGGCCGTCTCTTTCTGCCTGAATTATTTCAGTTTATTTTTATTCTTCCTCTTTTATATCGTACGCGGATTCGCCACTCCTATTCTTAAAGGATATATCAATCGCCAGACCTTCTCGGAGATGCGTGCCACCGTCCTGTCGATCCGGAATTTCATCATCCGCCTGATTTTCGCCACGATGGCTCCTTTTATCGGTTGGTTGAATGACTCGATTTCCCTGGCCTTCGCCCTTCAGATCACCGCCCTTATTATTTTTGTCCCCGGCCTGATATTTCTGATATTACAATGGAATAAAAAATAAGTGTAAATCAACACACGACTTGTTCATTTTAACCTTGATTTAAGCGTACAATGCCCCTTTTTTGAAATAGTTGCGTTATCAATAGAGATAGAATAATGGCAACCACATGTTGACATATAGTTTAAGGACTTTTTATGATGATGTTACTGACTAATGATTTTTTTGTACAAATTCCATAAATTACTACCGGGTGTAGGTTTGCCGATTAGCAACACTTTATTGTTTTCGTCCAATAAAAAAGTCTGATAGAATACATGTTGTGGTAATTTATTCTGCTTATTACATTCTCCCTTATAATCATAAAAAATAGGATAATTGAATCCATTGACTTTTTGCAAATATTCAATCTTATCATAATCTTTAGTATAGACAATAAATATCAAACCTATATTTGCATTCGATTTTTCAATTTCTTCTTTTAAGATTTTCCATTCCAATAATTGCATGTGACATTCAGTACAGTTGCTTGTATCAATATAGTTCAGAATATTGTAGTTACTATTATGATAATTAACAATTGTATCTTTCCCGTATATGAAAGCTTGTAGATTTTGAGGAATGGAAATTTCTCTATTTTGCCATTTTATCATTTCAAAAGCTAATTTTGTTCTATGATTACATCCAAAAAGAAAGGACGACAATAATATGATACAAATAAAAAGTTTCATTGGTTTTTATTAGTTTAGTATATATTTTTGAATTTCCATCATTTCTGTTTTTTCCGAGAAAACAGCTCCAAAGGCATTTCCGCTATGTTCATCTATTGTGATAAAACGTGGACAATTATTTAATTCGTATACTTTTTCTAAATCGCCCTGCCAACTAAACACCAAAATTTTACTTGTTCCGATAAACTCTGTCTTCATAGGATGCCCATTCCAGAGAATATATATCTTTTCGTCCGTACTATAAGTTTGAATAGACTGAAGAATGGTTTCTTCAGTGATATAAAGATTGTAATTATTTTCTTCCGGAGAGTGGGATAAAGTGTATGATTTCTTCAATTCGCCATCGAAATTATAAAAATTAATCAGATTTAAATATTGAAA
>OGUN01001889.1_pt1 | contig 13602 bp, 11 predicted proteins | sample 1553621 | NCBI WGS metagenome assembly OGUN01 (sample SAMEA2580300, study PRJEB22360) | human gut metagenome | biome: human gut; feature: human-associated habitat; material: faeces | place: Denmark | collected 2008/2010
GGCAGATAGAAATAATTCTTATAGTCCTTATAAAAATATTTCAGTGTATCATGGATAGCCGGAATATTGATCGTCACGATTTCATCTTTGCCTGAAATATGTATATCATTGCAGTTGGTATCAAATGGAATCGCAAGTTTTCTTGTCTGCATACAGATCATAAACTGTGTATCGGTGCAGGTGGTTTCCGATATCTCAAAGTCGCCATCAAAGAAAGAAGTAAGGGTAAGTGCACCTGATACATAAAACAAGCCATAGATATCATCCTTATTATGAGACAGAAGCATATCCAGTAGTTGCGTATCCTTTGTACTTAGGTAGTCATGATATGTATCGATCAGAAGGCCACCTGAGTGAAATTCGTCCCGTTCTATTCCCATAACAGATTCCAGGGCGGATTGTTTCATTGAATCCATCCGGAGCAGCTTTTTATATTTTCTTATTTTACGGTATACATCAATACTGATAATTGAATCGAAGGATATCTCTTGCCGGAACTGTCTGTATTTTTCCTTTATATATGGAAGATCGAAGGTGTCACCGTTATATGTAACAAGATATTTGTAGTCAGACAATATATCTTTAAATACAGCGAGTATCTTTGGTTCGGAACAGCCATCATCATTGAATAATAAAGTGATGCGAAGCTGTTCATTATTTAAAATCGTTCCATATCCGATCAGATAGAGATCTGATCGGGCAGCACTTAATCCGGTTGTCTCGATGTCGAAGAACAGATATTGATCCGACGTTTCTTTCATCCAGTTCAGGTTAACCGAAGAAAGCGGCATGGTATAGCTATATTGAATCATAGTGTTTAACCTCAAATGTAAAATATATCATGTAATTTAGATTGAAAATTAAATTAGTTTTATAGTAGTAATTTAAAATACATCCTTATATGTAAAAAATCAATCGAATAATTTCATGATATGCCTCTGCGGTCAAAAAATCAATCAGATATTTCCATAACGAGAAAACTGTGTTATACTTGGCATAGTAAAATTCGGAGACATATCATTATGATAGCATATATTGCAGGAGCACTTGTTAGTGCAGGAGAGAATTATATAGTAATCGATAACCACGGAATGGGGTATCGGATCTTCGTATCCGGTAAGTTCCTTGAGCGCATTCCGGCATATGGAACGCAGATTAAAGTATACACACATATGTATATAAGAGAAGATGAATTGACATTATATGGGTTTCATTCAGAAGAGGAATTATCTGTATTCCGTATTCTGATCGGAATCAGCGGGGTAGGCCCGAAGGTCGCTATGGCGATCCTTACAGCTCTTACGATCCAGGAGCTTCAGCTCGCGGTGATCTCAGAGGATGCAAAGACGATATCAAAAGCAAATGGTGTCGGCACCAAGGGTGCATCAAGGATCATACTGGAATTAAAAGATAAGTTAAAGATGGAAGATATGATGGATGCAGCCTATGAGCAGTCGATCGCACAGAATACACAGGATGTAAATGCAGCAAGGGATGCGATACTTGCACTTGTAAATCTTGGCTATTCGAATTCGGAAGCAGCACTTGCCGTAAAAAAGATCGGCGATATCGGACAGATGGACACAGAAGCTATATTAAAGGCAGCATTGAAGAAATTAATATAAAAACGGATACAGGTGGACATAGTGGGCAGAATTATTTCAACAGAAGCAGATATAGAAGAATTAAATAGCGAATACAGTCTGAGACCAAAGTATCTGGATGAATATATTGGACAGAATAAAGTAAAAGAGAATCTGAAGATTTTTATAGAGGCGGCAAAGAAGAAATGAACCCTTAGATCATTTGCTTTTATATGGTCCGCCGGGACTTGGTAAAACGACACTAGCATCTATTGTCGCAAATGAGATGGGTGTCAATATCAAGATCACATCCGGACCGGCAATCGAGAAGCCGGGTGAACTTGCGGCTATTTTAAATAATCTCTCAGAAAATGATATATTATTTATTGATGAGATTCACAGATTAAACAGTCAGGTAGAGGAAGTCTTATATCCTGCAATGGAAGATTTTGCGATCGATGTTGTGATCGGTAAAGGAGCAGGAGCAAGATCGATCCGTCTGGATCTTCCCAAATTCACATTGATCGGTGCAACGACAAGAGCCGGTATGCTTACAGCACCGCTTCGTGATCGTTTTGGAATGGTAGATCGATTGGAGTTCTATTCACCGGAGGAATTGAAGCAGATTGTAATTCGTTCCGGAGATGTGCTTGGTGTAGAAACAGATGATGCAGGAGCCCTTGAGATTGCAAAGCGTTCCAGAGGAACCCCAAGACTTGCCAACCGTCTGTTAAAGAGATGTCGGGATTTTGCTCAGGTGTGCCACAATGGCTGTATCGATTATGAGGTCGCAAAGACTGCACTCGATAAGCTTGAGGTTGATTCTATGGGGCTTGATAATACAGACCGGAATATCTTGATGACAATGATAGAAAAGTTTGGAGGCGGACCGGTAGGACTTGATACTCTGGCTGCAGCCATCGGCGAAGATTCCGGAACGATAGAAGATGTATATGAACCATATCTTATTAAAAACGGTTTTATTAACCGGACTCCAAGAGGTCGGGTTGTGACCGAGCGGTGTTATAAGCATTTCGGACTGGATGCATTTATCGAATAGAAAATATATTAGTAGAATAACGAAAAATAAATACCTGCATGATATGCACGGATATAACAAATATAAAAGAAATAAAATGAATATATAAAGGAGGAGAGTTATGTCACAGAAAAATGATATCCCGGTGGTTATTAACAATAAAGTGTATACATTGAGCGGATTTGAAAGTGAAGAATATCTCCAGAATGTAGCGTCTTATATCAATGGTAAGATTCAGGAGTGTCAGTCTTCCGAAAGTTATCGCCGTTTTAATGCGGAATATCAGAGCGTATTACTTGCACTTAATATCGCAGATGATTATTTCAAGGCAAAGCTTCAGGTGAATCAGATGCTGACGGAGGATGATGACAAGGACAAGCAGATCTATGATCTCAGACATGAAGTGATCGAAACACAGATTAAGTATGAATCTGCGCAAAAGATGATTGACGAATACAAAGAAAAAGTCAACGCTTTACAGAGAGAAATAATTAAGTTGGAAGCAGAAAATAATGTTAAATAGACCTGAGATTTTAGCTCCGGCAGGCTCTATGGATGCGCTGAAAGCTGCGGTAAGTGCAGGTGCAGATGCATGTTATGCCGGAGGCAATATGTTCAGTGCTCGTGCATTTGCGGGAAATTTTGATACAACAGAATTACTGGAAGCAATTGATTACTGCCATATTCATAATGTGAAGTTATATATGGCAGTTAATACTTTGCTTAAAAATATTGAAATGAAAGATCTGATTCCTTACCTTGACCCTTTTTACAGGGAAGGTGTAGATGGGATTATTGTACAGGATGTTGGTGTTATAAGAAGTCTTTCAAAAGCATATCCTGATCTGCCTTTACATGGAAGTACGCAGATGAGTGTATGCAGTACTTACGGAGCAGAATTTCTTAAAAATCTGGGCATGACAAGATTTGTTCCTGCAAGGGAATTATCATTAAATGAAATAAAATCTATAAAAGAAGCAGTTGATATCGAGATAGAGACCTTTGTACATGGGGCGATGTGCTTTTGTTATTCCGGAAAATGCCTGATGAGCAGTTTTGCAGGCGGCAGAAGCGGCAATCGTGGACGTTGTGCACAACCTTGCAGAAAGGCTTATAACAGCAAACAATTTAATCATGAATATGCACTCAGCATGAAGGACATGTGTACACTTGCAAGCTTGCCACAGCTGATTGAGGCGGGTATTGACTCTTTTAAGATTGAAGGCAGAATGAAGAAACCGGAATATGTGGCTGCAGCGGTTCATGCATATTCAGAGATTACAGATGAATGTATAAACGGACATTTGAATGAGAAGCGGATCGCATATCATACAGACAGGCTAATGGATATCTATAATCGGGGCGGTTTTTCGTCCGGTTATTATTATATGAAGAACGGAAAAGAAATGCTTGCGAACAAGCGCCCGAATCATACCGGAACTTTAATCGGTAAAGTAGAAGCGGTGGAAGCACCATTTGTCTATATTCGTCTGGAACGTGGAATTCAGGCAAAAGATGTCTTGGAGATCCGTACCGGTACAGAACAGAATATTGAACTGACATCTAATGTAACTGCACAGGCAGGACAGAAGATTCGACTGAATGCAAATAATCTCCGGCAGATTCGAAAAGATATGCATGTATACCGGACAAGAAACAATGCGCTGATCGAAGATATCGGTGTACGTTTTATACAGAAAGAAAAACAGACGGATATTTATGGAAAGGTAACAGCAAAAATCGGAGAGCCGATCACTTTGGAGCTGTTTTCAGGTGTGGACGATATCTCGGTAAAAGTTAAAGGAGAATGTGTATCACAGGCTGCAAAACGTCCGGTTGAGGTGACGCAGATCATAGATAAGCTGTCAAAAACAGGAGGAACCGGTTTTAACTTTTATCTGGAATCAGAATGCGATGAGAATATCTTTATATCTCTTGGAAGTCTGAATGTATTAAGGCGGGAAGCTGTTCGCCGATTGGAGCAGGCGCTGATCGGACGATATAGACGAAGGGTATCAGATGAGATGAAACCACTATATAACAGTCGGGAAGATATCAAGCGAAAAAATGAGATGAAAACCGATCTTAAAAGAGCTGCAGGTTGCTATGTGTCTGTAAAAACAATGGAACAATTTCAAATTGTTAATAATTATGAATTTGTACGTCATATCATTATCGATTATAATATAATACGTGAAGCAGAAGTCGGGAAGATGAACAGTGAGAAGAAAATTTATGTGGCGTTTCCTGATATCTTACGTGAAAACAAAAAGCATAACATGAAGGATCTTTATTTTCTGGCCGGAATGACAGATGGAATCTATGTAAAAAATATAGATGAACTGGGGCTTCTTAAAGAATACGGATATAAGGGAACTGTTCTGTTAGATTCTTTCCTGTATGCTTATAATGATGAAGCAATTCGCTTCTATAAGGATACATTTGATAATGTAATATTCGTGGGCTCGGTGGAACTGACTCATCATGAATTAGAAAGTCTTTGTACCGGTACGGTAGAACGGTTATACGGATATCAGCCGGTAATGATCACGGCACAGTGTTTTATCAATAATTATCTGGATGGCTGCGGTTATAACAGAAGCAAGCGCTTTTCGTTCCGGGATGAAAAGGGTAATCGCTTTTTCAGTGTAAATAATTGCAGAGATTGTTATTCAATTATCTATAACGGCGTACCGACAGATAATGTGAAGCAGTTGACAAATAACAGAAATACTGATATAACCAATGAATATTTGATTGATTTTACGATTGAATCCGTAGATCAGACGAAAAAGGTCATGGATCGATTGGAAAAGATTCAGACCGGTGAAACTGATATAGAATCGGATGAGTTAGATTATACAAGAGGACATTATATAAAGGGTATTGAATAATGGCAACAATAATTACTGAAATTTCAAAATATTTGATTATATTTTTTATGCTTTTATATACAGTTAAATGTTTTACGGTCTTGAAGCCTGTAAGAGAAGATAAAAAAAATCATGCACTTAATGTACAGATTTTCTATGTATTTATCATACATTTTCTGTGTTATCTGACCCTGTTTTTAAAATATAAAACAGTCAGTATTATTATTTTTTATCTGTTACAGATGATCGTATCCATTGTATATATGGTGTCTTATCACGGAATATATAAGAAATCATCCAGATTGATCACAAATAACATGTCATTTTTACTTTTGATCGGATATGTTATGCTGACCAGACTGGATTTTGATCTGGCAAAAAAGCAGTTTGCTTTCGCTACGATCACATTAGTTATTACTGCATTTATTCCGCTTGTTATTGTCAAATGCAAGAATCTTAAGAACTGGGATATTTTTTATGCAGTATTAGGAATCGGTTTCCTAAGTACGGTCTTTATTCCGTTTCTTGGAGTATCCAAATATGGTTCTACGAACTGGATCCAGATAGGATCGATCTCTTTGCAGCCGATGGAATTTGTTAAAATAATATTTGTATTTTGTTCTGCTGCCGCTGTAGTCGCGGAGATATTTCCAGCCAGTAACAGCCTTTCCTTTTTTCAAGTAGTAGCGGTTACCCTTCCAGTTTTTCCATCCAGTATATTTGGTGAAAACACCACGTTTATAATACTTATTATCTGAGATACCGGTAAATAAAACGCCGTTCTTACGGAGCTTTCCATCATTTGTGGTTGTAGTCTGTGTTGTTGCTGCCTGCACATTTATTCCCTTTTGTGAGGAAAAACCTACGCCAAAAGTCATAATAAATATGAGGGAAAAGATAGTAAGTTGTCTTATAAATTTTTTCATGATTCCTCCTGTATTTTTATTTAATAAACTTGCACACTAAATCTTAATCGCTTATAAGTCAAATGTCAAGAAAAGAAAGAAGTAAGCAAAATATTACCAATAGAAAGTTGGAATATCATAAATTGTTGTAAATATTACATAATAATATCAAGAAAGTCGTAATGGTTGTGTTTGACCCTCTTTTTGGCCAGTGATATAATTTATACATAATATTGTGTGATTTTACAAGTGCACGATAGCTGAATTATAAAAAGACCGCCTGAGGAATATATCCGGTAATCCAGAGATGATTTGGGTGGAAGAAAGGATGGGAGATATGAAGTATGTAGCGGGTGTAGATATAGGTAACGCTACCACAGAAGTCGCTCTTGCAAAGATTGACGGGCAGGACATTGAGTTTTTGACCAGTGGTATTGGACCTACAACCGGAATCAAAGGAACTTTGCAGAATATCAGCGGGGTTTTCATGTCTTTAAAGAATGCTCTTGAGAAGGCAGGCATGGATTACAGTGATTTGGCAGAGATTCGTATTAATGAGGCTGCGCCAGTTATCGGTGATGTAGCGATGGAGACGATTTCTGAGACTGTTATTACAGAGTCAACAGTAATTGGTCATAATCCAAGTACACCGGGAGGAACAGGAATCGGAGTTGGAACTTCTGTCCTTGTAACAGAGCTTTCTAAGATTCGTGAGGCAAAGGATGTTATCGTAATTGTTCCAAATAAAGTTAGATTTGCGCAGGCAGCAGCTCTTATGAATCAGGCAAAGGAGAATATACATATTACAGGTGCGATCGTGCAGGCAGATGATGGTGTTTTACTGAACAATCGTCTTGATAAAAAGATTCCAATTATTGATGAAGTTGCCATGATTGAAAAAGTTCCTTTGGGAATGACCTGTGCGATTGAAGTAGCAGAGCAGGGAACTGTATTATCAACTCTTTCTAATCCATATGGAATCGCAACAGTGTTTGATTTGAGTTCTGAAGAGACAAAGCGCGTGGTACCGATTGCGCGTTCTTTGATTGGTGCACGTTCCGGAGTAGTGATTAAAACACCTACAGGTGATGTACAGGAAAGAAGCATCAAAGCGGGAACAATCAATATCATCGGTCTTAAAAAGGAAGTTGATGTTGACGTTGACGAAGGTGCAGATAAGATTATGGAAGCCATTTCTTCTATTCAGGAGATTGACGATATTCAGGGTGAGACAGGCACGAATGTTGGTAACATGTTGAATAAGGTTCGCCGTGTTATGGCTGGTCTTACGAATAAGAGTCCACAGGATATTAAGATTCAGGATTTACTTGCAGTAGATACTTTTAATCCACAGAAGGTTGTCGGTGGTATTGCTGATGAATTTGCATTAGAGAATGCGGTTGGAATCGCTGCAATGGTTAAGTCTGACCGCCTTCAGATGGAGATGATCGCACAGGTGCTTACTGAGAAGTTAAGAGTTCCTGTATATGTTGGCGGAGTAGAAGCAGACATGGCTATCAAGGGCGCATTGACAACTCCTGGTACAAGCGTTCCATTAGCTATCGTTGATATGGGGGCTGGTTCTACTGATGCTTCTATTATCAACCGAGAAGGTAAGGTTAAGCTGATTCATCTGGCAGGTGCCGGAAATATGGTTTCTCTCTTAATTCAGTCTGAACTTGGTTTAGATGACTTTGAACTCGCAGAAGATGTTAAGAAGTATACACTGGCTAAGGTAGAGAGTTTATTCCATATCCGTCATGAGAATGGAACTGTACAGTTCTTTGATAAACCGTTAGATCCATCCATTTTTGCAAAAGTTGTTCTTGTAAAAGAGAATGATGAGCTTGTACCGTTAGACGGTGTGGAATCTTTAGAAAAGGTTAAAGCAGTTCGTATGGAAGCAAAGAAGAAAGTATTTGTTACCAATGCGATTCGTTCCTTATCAAAGGTAAGTCCTACAGGCAATCCAAGAGATATCCAGTTCGTTGTAATGGTTGGCGGTTCGGCTCTTGATTTTGAGATTCCAAACTTTGTAACAGATGCATTAGCTGATTATGAGATCGTTGCCGGCCGTGGTAATATCCGTGGTTGTGAAGGTCCTCGTAATGCAGTTGCTACCGGTCTTGCTATGGCTTGTGTTGAGCAGGAAAACTAGAATTTGGATTCGAATGTGTTTGAAAAATCATTCCTGCATTTGCGGGTCATAATTTGCAGAAAGCATTCTTGAAAAAGTAATCTACATAATAATCTCACAGGATAAGTGAAAGCAAGTCTTGTGGGATTATTTGCATTTTGTCAGAAAATGATTTTTACAAGGAACATATTTGCAGCATATTTCAGTGATATGATGTTCTAGAGCGTGCTTGAAAAACGCTCTAGTAACTTGATAGATACAGCAGGAAAAGGCTGCATAAGTTGACAGGATTCTGAAGCTTGTTTATAATAAATCTGTTAAGAATCAATTAAAAATAAAACTATTTATTGAGAGGATTGGAAGATTTTTTATGAGTAAAATACAGATTATCACAGACTCCGCAAGTGACATTTCAAAAGAGATGGAACAGAAATACAATTTAGATGTTATTTCTTATTCCATTGTGATAGGAGATAAGACTTATACAAGCCGTGTAGATTTTGATAATGAGGGATGTTATGAGTTAATGGAGGCAAGCGAGAGCCTTCCTATGACATCACAGATCACAGCATTCCAGTTTATGGAATTATATTATGATTACTATCAGAAAGGCTGTACAGATCTTATTTTTATTTTGATTAATGGAAAGGGTTCTGCAACATATAATAACTCTTTAATGGCGATGGATATGCTTATCGAGGAACATCCAGAATGTGAAGGAAAGATTCACATTTACAGTCATGACGGTGGAAGTTACAGTGCTGGTTACGGACAGCCTGCAGTAATGGCAGCAAAGATGGCGCAGGAAGGCAAGTCCGTAGAAGAGATTAACGCTTATCTGGAAGAAAGCATTGCATGCCGCCGCATTTATTTTGGAATTTACAATCTCAAATATGCTGGAAAGTCCGGACGTATTCCAAGTGCTGCTGCTTTTATCGGTGATAAGATTGGTATTAAGCCAATCATGAAAATCTGGGATCACGAGATTACCACTGCTGGTAAATGCAGAGGAGAGAAGAAGGTCGTATCTAAGATTTGCGATATGGCAATTGCAGATATGGAGCCAGGTTCCGAGTATCAGATTGAATATGGCAATGATGAGAAGATAAAGGAAGAGATGGCAGCAAAGATGACAGAGAAGCTTGGATATGGCCCTACAGGTTATTTCCAGATTGGTGCAGAAGTTGCAGCGAATGCAGGCCCAAGAATTGTCGGTGTTGCATTTGATGTTAAGAAATAATTTTTACAAGGGTTAAAGACTTTGTGAAAGTAGAAGGGATATAATACGGGGGTACATTTATGGAGAAGAGAAGAATATCCATTTTGGGAGATTCTATCAGTACCTTTGCAGGTTATACACCAGAAGAAGCTGTCTTTTATGATTCGTATGTACAGTGGGAGACAGGAGTAAAATCTGTGGAGGATACATGGTGGATGCAGGTAATAAAGGCTTTAGATGGAGAGCTTGGAACGAATCATTCACTGGCTGGAAGTATGGTATCTGGTAATTTATCAACATCGGCGATGTCTTATGAGCGCATAGAGAAGCTGGGCACCAATGGTATACCGGATATTATTCTTATCAGCGCAGGTTGTAATGACTGGGGATTTTGTGTCCTTCCAGAAGAATTTGAGGAAGCGTATCGAACGATGCTTCACAGAATAAAGGAGCAATATCCACATGCGGATATCTATTGTGCGACACTTCCAGAAGGAAAACAGCCGCAGGGGGAGACATTTTTTAATATTGACAGCACGATTTCTAAGAGAGTGTATTCTGATATTATCAGAGAGAATGCCCAAAAAGCGCAAGTATATATTGCGGATCTTGCAAATGTTCAGGAAGAATATGAAACAGTGGATGGAGTGCATCCGAATAAAGCAGGAATGCATACGCTTGCCCAGATGTGGGTCAGGGAAATGAAAAAGTTTATTTGTAAATAAGAATGAATGGCAGGAAGGATAGAATTATTTTTATGAAGAAGAAAAATATAGTTTTTGTACTTTGTCTTATTTTTGCACTGGGATTTCTTTTCATGCCACAGGAAGGCAGAAATGCAGAGGCAGCTTCAAGAACACGACTTAGCAGTACCTCTCTTAAGGTTGTTCCAGGAAAGACAGAGAAACTTAGGATTTATGGAAGAAGAGGCCGTAAAGTAGTATGGACGAGTAGCCGGCCCAGAGTTGTCTCGGTAGAGAATGGAAAGCTTACGGCTTTAAAGGGCGGTACATCAACGATTACAGCGAGGGTGGGGTCTCAGAAACTTCATTGTAAAGTACGGGTTGTCGGACTGAATACGACAAAGATTACTCTGGCAAAGGGAGATAAATTTCAGTTAAAGGTGAAGAATGGATACCGAACTACATGGACAAGCAAGAATAAAAAGATTGCAAAGGTCAGTAAGAACGGTGTGATTAAGGCTAAAAAAAGCGGAGTCACAGCAATTGTGTGCCGCACAAATGGAAGAAAGTTAAAATGTAAAGTATATGTAGCTTCTTTAAAGTATAGTACGCTTCGCCTAAAAGCAGAAAGTTCCTATCATCTGTCTATAAAACATGCCGGCGATGTTTTAGCATGGACATCTTCAAATCCGTCAGTTGCAGAAGTAGATTCTAATGGAAATATTACAACATTACCAGTTTCAGGAACTTCTGTGCTTACATGTAAGAGTGGAAAAGCGGTTCTTAGCTGTAAATTAACTGTAGTAAGCCCGGATAACATTATTACAAATATGAGCACACTTCCAACAAGCAGTAATCAGGACCGATTTACTGTGACAGTAAACAGTTATCCAAATGTACGTCATTATACGGTATACAGGCAGTCAGCATCAATGAATGCCAGCAGTTTCAAAAACTATATGCCATATCATGGATGCGCGGCGTGTGCAGCAGCGACAGTATTGACTGGTTTTGGAAAGAATATTACACCGAAACGGGTTACGGATAAGAATGGTTTAGAATATAAAGCATTTGGGAAAAAAATCTGGAAGAAAAATTATAAAAAAGAATTAAAAGATCAGATGCCCGTATCTCTTTACGGTATTAATAAGATTTTCAATAATAACGGTATCCAGACAGAATATGTAAGACGATTTAGCGATGCCGAGGCATGTCAGCAGATTATCAGCCATTTAAAAACAGGTAATCCGGTTGTCATAGAAGCCAAAAAAGGTAAATGGGCGAACAGCTATCATACGATGGTACTTCTTGGCTTAACGGATACGGGGAAAGCAATCATTGCAGATTCAGCAAATAGGACAAGATTTGGTAGTAAGCAGAGAGTGAAGTACGAATCCGTATCTAATCTCATAAAGCACATGTTTGCATGTTCAGTATCCGGCGCGAAGTCTGCGAACTGTTATTTTGGAAGTTCCAGCGGTGGTGGCTATATCCTCGTAAATCCGAATCCATAATGCCGGGGCATTCTTGAATCATTAATATGTATTTGTTAATATGAAGCCTCAATGTAGTTTTCATTCTTTTTTACACTTTTTCTTTGCAAGATATTTCGATAGGAAAAGGTAAAAAAATGCGGAGAAATAAAGAGAAAAAAGCCACTTTTTTGTGCAAAATCATGAAATAACAGAAATAACACAATTTTCTTACATTTCTTTTTGTAATTTCGTGGAAAATTAAAAAATGATGTGTTATAATAACTCCAAAATTTATAACAAGATGAAATGAAGTTTTCTGTAAGATTTATTTCATATTTAGAAGGGAAGTTTTCGTAATGGAAAAGAAAAATATTAATTGGGGCGAGCTGGGCTTTAGCTATCAGCAGACAGAGAAAAGATTTGTAGCTAATTTCAAAGATGGTGCATGGGATGAAGGCACTCTTACAGAAGATGCTACAATTACTCTGAACGAGTGTGCCGGTGTATTTCAGTATGCACAGACATGTTTTGAAGGTTTAAAGGCATACACAACAGAGAACGGAGATATCGTTTGTTTCCGTCCTGACTTAAACGCAGCCCGTATGGCAGATTCCTGTAGAAGACTGGAAATGCCAGTATTCCCTGAAGATAAGTTTGTTGAAGCTGTTGTAGAGACAGTAAAAGCTAACGCAGGCTATGTAGCACCTTATGGTTCAGGAGCTACTTTATATATCCGTCCATATATGTTTGGTTCCAATCCTGTTATCGGTGTAAAACCAGCAGATGAATATCAGTTCCGTATCTTCGTAACACCTGTAGGACCATACTTCAAAGGTGGCGCAAAACCTATCACAATCAGAGTTTCAGACTTTGACCGTGCAGCACCTAACGGAACAGGACATATCAAAGCAGGACTTAACTACGCTATGAGCTTACATGCTATCGTAGATGCACATAACCAGGGTTATGATGAGAATATGTATCTTGACCCTGCGACAAGAACAAAGGTTGAAGAGACAGGTGGAGCAAACTTCATTTTCATTACAAAAGATGGAAAGTTTGTAACTCCTAAGTCAGACAGTATCCTTCCATCTATCACACGTCGTTCTTTGATGTACATTGCAGAACATTATCTTGGAATGGAAGTAGAGCACAGAGAAGTACGTTTCGATGAAGTAAAAGACTTCGCAGAATGTGGTCTTTGCGGAACAGCAGCCGTAATCTCTCCAGTTGGAAAGATTGTTGACCACGGTAAAGAAATCTGCTTCCCAAGCGGAATGGAAGAGATGGGTCCTGTAACTAAGAAGTTATATGATACACTTACAGGAATCCAGATGGGACATATTGAAGCACCAGAGGGATGGATTAAAACAATCTGTAAACATGGTGAATGCTAATTGCAGGGTTAGATAAAACAGACGAACCCAAGAAATAACATAGTCCATATTTGTGGCTTTAGTCGCGGCAGTTTAAATGCTCGCTTTATGCGCTTGCATCTAAACGTTGCTTCGAGGCCACAAATATGGACTATGTTATTTCTTGGGTTCTGTTTCCTTTAAAGCCTGCAGATTAGATTTTCGGAACAAGTAGAAAACTTCTACCCTCTCCCCCAAATACCTACAACTACTATTTAATACAAACAAAATGATGAAAAAATTACTAGTTTATGATATAATAAACAAAAATAT
>OGUN01001893.1_pt1 | contig 13555 bp, 8 predicted proteins | sample 1553621 | NCBI WGS metagenome assembly OGUN01 (sample SAMEA2580300, study PRJEB22360) | human gut metagenome | biome: human gut; feature: human-associated habitat; material: faeces | place: Denmark | collected 2008/2010
GGGCAGACCTTGGTGGCCGGTGGCGGCCCCCGGTGAAAAGCCCCCGCCATGTGTTCACCCATCGCATCTGGCAGATCAGCGGGTTTTGCGGCACAGCCGCAGGCCCGGCGCCGGAGGGCTGTGTCTGGGCCAGCCGCGCGGAGCTGAACGGGGAATACGCGGTACCAAGCGCATTTGCGGGCATTATGCGCCAGTGGCAGCCGGAATAAAAGCAATCAGAGTGGCATGGCTTTTGGCAGGTGAAGAAATTTTCCGGAGACCATGCTGCGGAGAATGGTGCGGTATCACCTTGATACCTGAACCTTTTTGTGTGAAAAATTTACAAGGGAAAGATTGTATTCACCCGGTTAATCGGGTATAATATTTTACAGACCCATCCCTTTTAGAATACGCGGAGGAAAAGTATTATGATGAAGAAATCCACTTTTGGCGCCATTCTGGCGTTTTTGTTTGCTGCTGCCGGTGCCCTGACTGCCGCTGCGCTCTACCTGCGCCGCCGCGAAAAGGAACTGGACGAATACGAGCGCCTGCTGTACAGCGATGACGGCGACGATTATGACGATGACGACGAATATCTGCCCATCGACAATGAACCGACAGAAGCCGCCGAAGAAAAGGCTGCTGACGATGCTGAATAAGCCGGAACAGCCAGCAGAAAAGTGAAAATGGCCGGGCTTCGGCCCGGCTGTTCGTGTTTCTTGCAATCAGTAGTGATACTTATTAAATGATAAAAAAGGCTCAGATAAACCATAAGGCGCTGCTGAAAATAAGAAAAATGATGGCAGTGACTATAAAATCAGACTGAATTTCGATTTTTCTGCTGTGCCAAGGAAAGGGAACGCCATGAAAAAGCTCTTGCTGTGGCTGGTTATGGTGGTGGTTATGCTGGCGGTGCTGCTGGGCGGCGCCGGGTACGCCATGTACGCTATGACGGGCGATGACAAACTTCCCGCGCAGCACCCCACTTTGGGCGATACGGAACTGGAACCGATCGGCTATGACTGGAGTGTGCCGGTGCTGGGCAATGTGCTGAACCGCACGTTTGAACAGCCCAGCACCCTGACGGTGCAAAAGCTGGGCGAAATGACGGAAGCTGCCCCGGAGCTGGTTTTGCCGGACTGGGCGCAGCGCACGAGCCTTACGCTGAAAGATTCGGCCGGCAGCGTTGTGGTGCAGGGGGATGCCGCTGCCTTTGCGATGTATGCTTACCCCAAAAATGGCAGCTATGAGCTGACCCTGACCGCTTACCGCAACACGGCGGACCCCGGCGATGCCACCGGCTGGTACCGGTACTGTGCATCTTATACCATGAACATCCAGCCCAAGGCGGTGCTCAGCAGTGAACGCGTCAGCCAGGGCGGCGTGGCGGCACTGGTCATTACCGGCATTCTGGATGGCAGCGAGCCGGCCGTGGAAACCGACCTGGGGGATGTATGGTTCCGCCCGGTGACCGGTGGGTATATGGGCTATATCCCGGTAACCTATAATGCCGAGGGCGGCCCCCATACCCTGACCGTGACCTGCGGCAGCCTGACCCAGGAGCTGACCCTGAACGTGATGCAGAGCGAAGCTAAAACCGTGGATGTGGCCGCAGAGGCAGACATACCGGGCGCAGCAACGGAATATAAAGATGCGATCTGGCCCCTTTACACACAGGGCAGCAGCGAAAAGCTGTGGCAGGGCAATTTTGCCTCGCCGGTGCCCAGCGCGATTCTGGCGGATTACGGCGCGCGGCTGCGCACCGATGGGACCATTACCGGCCGGGCAACTGGCATCAATTATAACGCCGCAGCGGGTACCGCCGTTACGGCACCGCAGGCGGGTACTGTGGTGTACGCCGGAACGCTGGCGCTGACCGGCGGCACCGTGGTGATTGACCATGGCTGCGGGGTTAAGAGCTATCTGTTTGGGCTGGATGCCGTAAAGGTGCAGCGTGGGCAGAGCCTTGCCCGCGGCGAAGAACTGGGCACCACCAGTGAGGAGCATACCCTGATCTGGGAGCTGCGCATTGGCAGCAAGTCCGTTGACCCTGCTGCCGCCCTGACGGGCAGCAGCGGGCTTTTGTACCGCGAAACAATGTAACAAAATAGAGTTAGAGCAATGATAAATCGCAAATGTTGGTGGAGAAAGCGATGGACGAAGAGAAGGTAACACAGACTGCGATGGAGCCGGCGCAGCAGCCAAAGCCCAAAGCCAGGGGCGGGCAGCGCACGCAGGGCAAAACCGCTTCAGGCACGGGGCGAGGCAGGATGGCCAAACCCCATGCCAGCAATAGCAATACTGCGCACCGCAAAACGGGCACGCAAAAACAAAAAAGCGAACCCCAAAATACAAAATCCCCGCAAGAACCAAAAACGCAGGCGGAACAAGCCGAGCAGACCGAAGCTGCCGCCCCGGAACAGGTGGCAGCCAAGCCCAAAGCGCCGCGCAGCGGGCAGGCAGGCGGCCAACGCCGCCCCAAAAAGGCTGCCCCCAAGCCGGAAGCAAAACCGCAGCAATATGTTGAGCCCCGGCCGGAACCCCCGGAAGCGCCGGAAAAACCGCAAACGCCGGAACCTGCCGCTGTGGCCGAACCGGCTGAAGCAGCCGCCGCGCCGGAAATGCCGGAAAAGGCGGTGCAGGACCCCAAAGCCGCGCAGCTGCCCCAGGCCACGGAGCCGCCGGAGCCGGAGGATGACGAACCGGAACTGACCCCGGAACAGCGCGCTGCAGCAGAGCGGCGCAAGGCGGAGATCACCCGAACGGTCCAGGTTTCGATTGAACAGATCGAGGATGCCGAAGCAGAACAGACGGAGAAAGAGGCAGATACGCCGGAATCGACTGGCAGCAAAGTGGGCCGCGCCGTGCGGCTGCTGATCGGCTGGCTGCTGCTGGTGGTGCTGCTGCCGCTGCAGAAGAGAAGACTTCTTTCGATGTTGTATTGAAAGCAGCTGGTGCTAATAAATTAGCTATCGTTAAGTTAGTTAAAGAATTAACAGGTCTTGGCTTGAAAGAGGCTAAGGATATGGTAGATAGCGCTCCTAGTGCAATTAAGGAAGGTATCGCTAAAGCTGATGCTGAGGCATTGAAGAAACAGTTGGAAGAGGCTGGAGCTGAAGTTGAGCTTAAATAGTATTTATAACCTGGTTTCCAGGTGATTTGGTTAAGAGTCTCCGACTACGAAGACTCTTAACCTTTTTGTGTCTATAATTTCAATAAGTTCAATAAATTCCTTACTAGATGTCTTCAACAGCTGAAAACCAAAGAGTTAATTTTGCTTCGATAAAGAATCAGTTCCCGTATCCGGACTTTCTCGAAGTTCAATTGAAGTCGTTCCAAGACTTTCTTCAACTTGACACTCCTCCTGAAAAGAGAAAGAAGGAGGGATTGTATAAGGTATTTGCCGAGAATTTCCCGATTGCGGATACCCGTAACAATTTTGTGTTGGAGTTCTTAGATTACTATATAGATCCGCCTCGTTACTGTATCGATGAGTGTATCGCTCGCGGGTTAACCTATAGCGTGCCTTTAAAAGCGAAGTTAAAACTGTACTGTACGGACCCGGATCATGAGGACTTCGATACGGTGATCCAAGATGTATACTTAGGTCCGATCCCGTATATGACGGACAGAGGTACTTTCGTGATCAACGGCGCCGAGCGTGTTGTCGTGTCTCAGCTGCACCGTTCTCCGGGCGTATTCTTCGGACAAAGCACGCACGCAAACGGAACGAAGTTGTACTCCGCACGTATTATCCCGTTCAAGGGGTCATGGATCGAGTTCGCTACGGACATCAACAATGTGATGTACGCTTACATCGACCGTAAAAAGAAATTGCCTGTAACTACTCTTTTGAGAGCTATTGGTTTTGAAAGCGATAGAGATATTCTTGAAATCTTCAACCTTGCGGAAGAGGTGAAGGTGACGAAAGCAAACCTGAAGAAGTTTATCGGACGTAAGCTGGCCGCTCGTGTTTTGAAGACTTGGGTGGAGGATTTCGTAGATGAGGATACCGGTGAGGTGGTTTCTATTGAACGTAACGATGTAATCATCGACCGTGAGTCTGTATTGGATAGTGACAATATCGAGGCTATCTTGGATTCAGGCACGCAAAATATTTTGTTGCATCGTGAGGACCAGAATCTGTCCGACTATGCTATCATATATAATACGCTCCAGAAAGACCCGAGTAACTCCGAGAAGGAAGCTGTGTTGTATATCTACAGACAGTTGAGAAATGCGGAACCGGCTGATGAGGCTAGCGCACGCGAGGTTATCACGAACCTGTTCTTCTCAGAGAAACGTTATGATCTGGGTGAGGTGGGACGTTACAGGATCAACAAGAAGTTAGGCCTTACTACAAGCGCTGATGTTAAGGTCTTGACTAAAGAAGATATTATCGAGATCATCAAGTACCTGATCGAGTTGATCAACTCGAAGGCTATCGTGGATGATATCGACCACTTAAGCAACCGTCGTGTACGTACGGTTGGCGAGCAATTGTATAACCAGTTCGGTATTGGTTTGGCTCGTATGTCACGTACAGTTCGTGAACGTATGAACGTTCGCGATAATGAGGTGTTTACTCCGATTGATTTGATCAACGCGAAGACGATTTCTTCCGTGGTTAACTCTTTTTTCGGAACGAATGCCTTGTCTCAGTTCATGGACCAGACGAACCCGTTGGCGGAGATCACGCACAAGCGTCGTTTATCAGCCCTAGGTCCGGGAGGTTTGTCTAGAGAGCGTGCCGGATTCGAGGTTCGTGACGTTCACTATACGCACTATGGTCGTCTTTGTCCGATTGAGACCCCGGAAGGTCCGAACATTGGTTTGATCTCTTCTTTATGTGTATACGCTAAGATCAACGATCTTGGTTTCATCTCGACTCCGTACCGTAAGGTGGCAGATGGAAAGGTCGACTTCTCTGAGGAAGGCTTGCAATACTACACGGCGGAGGAAGAGGAAGAGTTGACAATCGCTCAAGGTAATGCTCCATTGGATGATAACGGTAAGTTTATCCGCGATAAGGTGAAGGCTCGTTTCGAGGCTGACTTCCCTGTTGTCCCTCCTTCTGAGATTGACTTGATGGACGTGGCTCCGCAGCAGATCGCTTCTATCGCGGCTTCACTGATCCCGTTCTTGGAACATGATGACGCTAACCGTGCGTTGATGGGATCTAACATGATGCGTCAGGCGGTTCCTTTGTTGCGTACGGACGCTCCGATCGTTGGTACCGGTATCGAGGCGCAGGTTGCTCGTGACTCTCGTACTCAGATTATGGCTGAGCGTGAGGGCGAGGTTGTGTTCGTTGATGCTACTTGTATCAAGATTAAATATGACCGCACGGAGGACGAGGAATTCGTTAGCTTCGAGGATGCGGTTAAGACATATAATATCCCGAAATGGCGTAAGACCAACCAAAGTACGACAGTCGATTTGAAACCGACCTGTCATCGCGGACAACGTGTGAAAGCCGGCGATATCCTTACCGAGGGTTACTCAACCCAGAAAGGCGAGCTTGCTTTGGGACGTAACGTGAAGGTGGCTTACATGCCTTGGAAGGGTTATAACTATGAGGATGCTATCGTGTTGAACGAGCGTATGGTTCGTGAGGACTTCTTTACGTCTGTCCACGTTGACGAATACATCCTTGAGGTACGTGAGACGAAGCGTGGTATGGAGGAATTGACTTCCGATATCCCTAACGTCAGCGAAGAGGCTACCAAGGATTTGGATGAGAGAGGTATCGTTCGTGTAGGTGCTCGCATCGAGCCGGGTGATATCTTGATCGGTAAGATCACTCCGAAAGGTGAGTCTGATCCATCTCCGGAGGAAAAGTTGTTGCGTGCTATCTTCGGTGATAAGGCGGGTGATGTGAAGGATGCTTCCTTGAAGGCTACTCCGTCTTTGCGTGGTGTGGTTATCGAGACCGCTTTGTTCTCGAAGGCTGTCAAGAAACGTAAATCCAGATTGACTGATAAGGCGATCTTGCCGAAGTTGGACGAGGAATACGAAGAAAAGATGGCTAGCTTGAAGACTTTGTTAGTTGATAAGTTGTTAGTGCTTACAAACGGCAAGGTTTCTCAAGGTGTTAAAGACTATATGAATACGGAGATTATCGCTAAGGGTGCTAAGTTTACCCGCAAATCTCTGGAAGAATTGGATTATAACTCCATCCAAGTAAGCAAGTGGACGGCAGACGCTCAGAAGAATGAGTTGATCAAGCAGGTTATCTTGAATTATTTGAAGAAGTACAAGGAGCTTGACGCTGAGTTGAGACGTAAGAAGTTCGACTTGACGATCGGTGATGAGCTGCCGACAGGTATCGTACAGATGGCTAAGGTTTATATCGCCAAGAAACGTAAGATTCAGGTAGGTGATAAGATGGCCGGTCGCCACGGTAACAAGGGTATCGTATCAAAGATCGTTCGTCAGGAGGATATGCCGTTCTTGGAAGACGGTACTCCGGTGGATATCTGCTTGAACCCGCTGGGTGTGCCTTCTCGTATGAACTTGGGACAGATTTTCGAGGCCGTGTTGGGTTGGGCCGGACGTGAGTTGGACGTTAAGTTCGCTACTCCGATCTTCGATGGCGCGACTTTGGATGATTTGAATGAATGGACAGACAAGGCTGGTATTCCTCGCTACGGTAAGTCTTACTTGTATGATGGTGGTACTGGTGAGCGTTTCGACCAACCTGCTACGGTGGGTGTGACTTACTTCTTGAAGTTGGGCCACATGGTTGACGATAAGATGCATGCCCGTTCTATCGGTCCGTACTCTTTGATTCCGCACCAGCCGTTAGGTGGTAAGGCACAGTTCGGTGGTCAACGTTTCGGAGAGATGGAGGTTTGGGCACTGGAAGCCTTCGGTGCCGCTCATGTTCTTCAGGAAATTCTTACGATTAAGTCTGATGACGTTGTAGGACGTTCCAAGGCTTATGAGGCGATCGTGAAGGGTGATCCGATGCCACAGCCGGGTATCCCTGAATCTCTGAATGTATTATTGCACGAGTTGAGAGGACTTGGTTTGAGTTTCACTCTGGATTAATTCAATAACAATAAAGAAGTAGGTGGGCTACGGCCCGTCTACTTTATCTATTGATAACTCTTTATAAATAAATAATATGGCCTTTAGAAAAGAAAACAAGATAAAGAGTAACTTTTCAAAAATAACCATCGGTCTGGCATCCCCTGAGGAGATCCTAGAGAACTCCAGCGGTGAGGTTTTGAAACCGGAAACAATTAACTATCGTACGTATAAGCCTGAGCGTGACGGTTTGTTCTGTGAGCGTATCTTTGGTCCGATCAAGGACTATGAGTGCCATTGCGGTAAGTACAAGCGTATCCGTTACAAAGGTATTGTCTGCGATCGTTGTGGAGTGGAAGTTACGGAAAAGAAAGTTCGTCGTGAACGTATGGGACACATCCATTTGGTGGTTCCTGTTGCCCATATTTGGTATTTCCGTTCTTTGCCTAATAAAATCGGTTACTTGCTAGGTCTTCCTACCAAGAAACTGGATTCCATCATCTATTACGAACGCTACGTCGTGATCCAGCCGGGTTGCGTAGACACGGTCGGTGAGTTAGACCTATTATCTGAGGAGGAATATCTGGATATTTTGGATAGCCTTCCAAGAGAAAATCAATTGCTAGAGGATACGGATCCGAATAAGTTCATCGCTAAGATCGGCGCTGAGGCTGTTTATGATCTGTTGGCTCGCTTGGACTTGGATTCTCTTTCTTATGAGTTGCGTCACCGTGCGAACACGGACACATCTCAACAGAGAAAGAACGAGGCCTTGAAACGCCTTCAGGTGGTTGAGTCTTTTCGTGCGTCCAGAGGTCGTAACAAACCGGAATGGATGATCATGAAGGTGATCCCGGTGATCCCTCCCGAACTGCGTCCGTTGGTTCCGTTGGACGGTGGCCGTTTCGCTACTTCTGACTTGAATGATTTATATCGTCGTGTTATTATCCGTAATAACCGTTTGAAACGATTGATCGATATTAAGGCTCCGGAAGTGATCTTACGTAATGAGAAACGTATGCTTCAGGAGGCCGTGGACTCTTTGTTTGACAACTCTCGTAAATCGAGCGCTGTTAAGACAGACGCCAATCGTCCGTTGAAGTCCTTGTCCGACAGTTTGAAAGGTAAACAAGGTCGTTTCCGTCAGAACTTGTTGGGTAAGCGTGTTGACTACTCCGCTCGTTCGGTTATTGTCGTAGGTCCGGAATTAAAGATGCACGAGTGCGGTTTGCCGAAGAATATGGCTGCCGAGCTTTATAAGCCTTTCGTTATCCGTAAATTGATCGAACGCGGTATCGTGAAGACGGTGAAATCTGCCAAGAAGATCGTTGACCGTAAGGAACCGGTTGTTTGGGATATTTTGGAGTACGTAATGAAAGGTCACCCGGTATTATTGAACCGTGCCCCGACATTGCACCGTTTGGGTATCCAAGCGTTCCAGCCGAAATTGATCGAGGGTAAGGCTATCCAGTTGCACCCGTTGGCATGTACGGCATTCAACGCCGACTTCGACGGTGACCAGATGGCTGTTCACTTGCCGTTAGGTAATGAGGCTGTTTTGGAAGCTCAAATGTTGATGTTGGCTTCACACAATATCTTGAACCCTGCGAATGGTGCTCCTATTACCGTACCTTCTCAGGATATGGTGCTTGGTTTGTATTATATTACCAAGTTGCGCAAGGGTACACAAGGCGAAGGTTTGACTTTCTATGGTCCGGAAGAGGCTACGATCGCTTACAATGAGAAGAAGTTGGATATCCATGCTCCGATCCATGTTTACGTGGAGGATTTGGATGCGAACGGTAACTTGGTGAAGACGATGGTAGAGACTTCTGTAGGTCGTTTGATGGTAAATGAGTTTGTTCCGAAAGAGATTGGTTATGTAAACGAGGTGTTGGGCAAGAAGTCTCTTCGTGACATCATCGGTCGGGTAATCAAGGCTTGTGGTGTGGCTCGTACCGCTCAGTTCTTGGACGATATCAAGAACTTGGGTTACTATATGGCATTCAAGGGTGGTTTGTCCTTCAACTTAGCGGACGTTCTGATCCCGCCTGAAAAGGATGAGTTGGTTCAGAAGGGATACGATGAGGTTGAGCAGATCATGGCTAACTATAATATGGGTTTCATTACCAACAACGAGCGTTATAACCAGATTATCGATACTTGGACACACGTTAATAGTAACTTGTCTAATATCTTGATTAAGCAATTGACGGCGGATAACGATGGATTCAACTCAATCTATATGATGATGGATTCCGGTGCCCGTGGTTCTAAGGAGCAGATTCGTCAGTTGTCCGGTATGCGTGGTTTGATGGCGAAACCGCAGAAGAGTGGTGCAGAAGGTGGTCAGATTATCGAGAACCCGATCCTTTCTAACTTTAAGGAAGGTTTGTCCGTGTTGGAGTACTTTATCTCTACTCACGGTGCTCGTAAAGGTTTGGCCGATACCGCTTTGAAGACTGCCGACGCCGGCTACTTGACTCGTCGTTTGGTTGACGTCTCTCACGACGTGATCGTAAACGAGGAAGACTGTGGTACATTGCGTGGCTTGGTTTGTACGGAATTGAAGAATAACGAGGAGGTGATCGCTTCCTTGTATGAGAGAATCTTAGGTCGTGTATCTGTTCACGATGTGATCCATCCGATTACGGGCGAGGTTATCGTTCGTTCCGGTGAGGAAATCCGTGAGGATGCCGCTAAGGCAATCCAAGACTCTCCGATCGAGAGCGTCGAGATTCGTTCCGTATTGACTTGTGAGTCTAAGAAGGGTGTCTGCGCTAAGTGCTATGGACGTAACTTGGCTACGAACCGCATGGTTCAGAAGGGTGAGGTTGTCGGTGTAATCGCCGCACAGTCTATCGGTGAGCCGGGTACACAGTTGACGTTGCGTACATTCCACGTCGGTGGTATCGCATCCAACATCGCTACAGAGAATAGTATTACATCTAAATATGATGGTATTTTAGAGATCGACGAGCTTCGTGCTGTTGAGGCGGTAGACGAGGTGAGCGGAAAGAAACATTTGGTAGTAGTAAGCCGTTTGGCTGAAATGCGCATTGTTGATCCGAACACGAAGATTGTGTTGTTGACTCATAATATACCTTATGGTTCTAAGTTGTTCTTCAACAACGGTGACTCAATTAAGAAGGGTGACGTGATCATCGAGTGGGACCCGTTCAATGCCGTAATCGTGTCAGAGGTTTCCGGTAAGATCGAGTTCGAGAGTTTGGTAGAGAACGTGACTTACAAGGTTGAGAGTGATGAGACTACCGGTTTGAAGGAGAAGATCATCATCGAGTCTAAGGATAAGACGAAGGCTCCGGCCGCTCATATCGTGGATGAGAATGGTAATTACTTGAAGAACTACTCTTTGCCGTTGGGCGCTCACGTCGTGAAAGACAATGGTGATGTAGTGAAAGCTGGTGAGGTTTTGGTTAAGATCCCTCGTGCCGTAGGTAAGGCCGGTGATATCACCGGTGGTCTTCCTCGTGTAACCGAGTTGTTCGAGGCTCGTAACCCGTCTAACCCTGCTGTCGTATCTGAGATCGACGGAGAGGTAGGATTCGGTAAGATCAAACGTGGTAACCGCGAGATCACCGTAACGTCTAAGTTGGGTGAGGTTAAGAAATATATGGTTCCTCTGTCTAAACAATTATTGGTTCAGGAGAACGACTATATCCGTGCGGGTATGCCGCTATCAGACGGTGCTACCACTCCTTCGGATATCTTGGCGATCAAAGGTCCGACGGCTGTACAGGAATATATCGTGAATGAGGTTCAGGATGTATACCGTCTACAGGGTGTGAAGATCAACGATAAGCACTTCGAGGTTATCGTTCGTCAGATGATGCGTAAGGTAGAGGTGGTTGATCCGGGAGATACTCGCTTCTTGGAGCAGCAGATTGTTGATAAGTTGGAGGTAATGGACGAGAACGATCGTATCTGGGGCAAGAAAGTTGTTACCGATCCGGGAGATTCTCAGACATTGCAGGCCGGACAGATCGTGACTGCACGTAAGTTGAGAGATGAGAATAGTATGTTGAAACGCCGTGATCTTAAGTTGGTCGAGGTACGTGACGCTATTCCGGCTACAGCCAACCAGATCCTTCAAGGTATCACACGTGCCGCTTTGCAGACGAACAGCTTTATGTCCGCCGCATCTTTCCAAGAGACGACGAAAGTATTGAACGAGGCTGCTATCAACGGGAAGGTAGATCGTTTGGAAGGTTTGAAAGAGAACGTTATCTGTGGTCACTTGATTCCTGCCGGTACCGGTCAGCGTGAGTTTGATAAGCTGATCGTAGGCGCAAAGGATGAGTTCGATCGTATCTTCGCTAATCGCAAGAACGTGGTTGATTTCAATGCCATGGACAAAGATGATGAAGAATAGGAACGTTTAATAAACTATAAAGAAAGGCCGGCAGAGCAATCTGTCGGCCTTTTTTGTTCTTCCTTATTTGCTTAATAAATGGATAAACTTTATTTTTGCGAGGTAACAAAGACCATAGATAAATACTGAGACATATAAGAAACATATAATAATCAATATCATGAAGAGAATTTTACTTTGTTTAATGGTGGCTTTATTTGCCACTGGTTGCTTATTCGCTAAAAACAACGATGAGAAAATGAATGTAATGTCTTATAACATCCGTTACGATAATTCGGGTGATAAGGATAATCAATGGAAATTCAGAAGAGATTTCGCTGCTGATTTAGTGAAATTCTATGAGGCGGATGTGTTCGGTGCGCAAGAGGTCTTGAATAATCAGCTGAATGATTTGCTTGATCGTTTACCGGAATACGCTTATGTGGGTGTTGGTCGTGAGGATGGCAAGACGAAAGGGGAGTACGCTCCGATTTTCTATCGTAAGGATCGTTTCTCCGTTGAGAAAAGCGGTAATTTCTGGTTAGCCGAAGATATAAATGCCGTTGGTAAGAAAGGTTGGGACGCCGCATGCGAGCGTGTTGCTACTTGGGCGATCTTGAAAGATAAGAATACGGGAAAGAAATTCTTTTTCTTGAATACGCACTTGGATCATATGGGGAAAGTGGCTCGTCATGAAGGAGCTTCTTTGGTGCTGGAGCAAGCGAAGAAATTATCCGAGAATTTGCCTATAATCGTGACTGGCGATTTCAATGCCGTGCCTTCTGATGAGCCGATACAAGTATTGACTAATCCGAGTGATCCTCGTCATTTGACTCATTCCCGCACGATCGCAGGGTTTACTTACGGCCCGGAATGGACATTCCATGATTTTGGAAAGATCCCTTACGACAAGCGTGAATGGATTGATTATATCTTCGTGAAAGGGAATATCAAGGTATTGCGTCATGGTGTATTGACTGAAACGTTGAATAATCTGTTCCCATCCGACCATTGCCCGGTAATCAGTACGTTGATACTCGAATAAAAAAGCTTTGTGTGTATGGGGAAAGTAGACGTATTGAAGGAAACTACCCCGCTTTCATCAGAAGATTGCTTCTTGGTCATGCAACGCCCGAAATCGGGGTTTAATTTTCCGTTACATGTACACATGGAGTTTGAGTTGAATTATCTGGAGAATGCCGCTGGTGCTATCCGGATAGTTGGCGATTCGGTCGAGGAAATCGATGATCTGGATTTGGTGTTGATTGCGGGAGGAACGAAGCATGCTTACTCGAACCATAAGTGTCCGTGTAATGGGATCTTTGAGATAACGATACAATTTCATAAATCGTTATTTGATAGCTTGATCAATAGACGGCATTTCAAGACCATGAAGGATATGTTTGATAACGCTTCCAGTGGTCTTGTTTTCAGCCGGGAAATGATACTTGGCATTCAAGATAAATTAAGAATGTTGTCGAACGATAACAAGCCGGATTCTTTCAAGAACTTGTTGCGTTTGGTCGAGATTCTTAAGATTCTATCTTTGGATAAAGCAGCCCGTCGGTTGAATGCCGTGAACACGGTAAAGAACTATAATAATAACGATACCGATCGTTTAGATAGTATCATGTTATATTTACACGAAAATTATCAAAAACGTATCACCTTGTCGGAAGTGGCTAAGTTAACAAATATGAGCGATGCCTCATTGATGCGTTTCTTGAAGAAGTGGACGGGAAAGACATTTATCGATAACTTGAATGAGATCCGGGTAGCCGAGGCGGTATGCCGTTTGACCGATACAAGTGACAGTATTTCTGAAATATGTTACAGGTGCGGTTTTAATAATCTATCGAATTTCAACCGGGTATTCAAACGGCGTAGGGGGAGTACCCCTACAGAGTACAGGGAGAAATATTCCCGTTCGAGGTTTATAATTTAAAACATGATTTAAAGCATGTTTACATTGATTTGTGTCAAGTGTTGATGATATAGTATTATTTATTGCACATATAGTATTTGGTGGTCTTTGCTAAAGCCCTTACTTTTGTAAAGTTCAAGTGAAAGAGATTAGCACTTAGACAAAACAAACCTTAACTAAAACGCCAAAACCAATTATATCAAACACAAAAGGTATTTTTACATTGGTCTAAAGAATTGAGAATTAAA
>OGUN01001895.1_pt1 | contig 13542 bp, 8 predicted proteins | sample 1553621 | NCBI WGS metagenome assembly OGUN01 (sample SAMEA2580300, study PRJEB22360) | human gut metagenome | biome: human gut; feature: human-associated habitat; material: faeces | place: Denmark | collected 2008/2010
GTGAAGTTTTAAGGTTCATTTAGGTTAGTAGTTTTAGGTTGGTTGAGGAAATCGGTAGGTTGTAACGGAGATTCCGTTACTAAGACTTGAAGGGCGGTGCTCGTCCGAGAGTCGAATACCTCCGATTAAACCTCGTTTTTGGAGGGGGTGGTTCCCCGCCAAAAAAAAGGTCTGAGTCGTGAGACTCCGGCCTTTTTTCATTTTACGGCCCTGCGGCCGTCTCTTTTTCGGAGGATGTTACAGATTCTCCAGCTCTTCGCGGCTCATCGTCACGTCGACGGCTCCCAGCGCATAGCATCCGATGTCGTAAGGATTGTAGTAGAAGGTGATCCCTTCGGGCGTAATCCGGAAATTCTCCGTCAGGGAGATGTATTCCGGGAAAAATCCCCGTTCGGCCAGCTCGTCGTCGTTGGCGGCTTCGTATTGCTCGCAGAGTTTCCTGCGCAGCAGGGCCTCCATGCCGAGCAGCTGCCGTTCGGAGAAGAGGTCCGCCGTGGAGAGTTCGTACCCTCCGGCCAGCGAATAGGTATGGCACTCCGTGGCGTACATGCCGTGCGCCCCTCCCGTGTAGCTCCACCGGCTGATGATGTAGGTGACGAGCGAGTCCGTGACGGCTGCTTCGGCTTCGGCCGAGATTTCGTAAGGCTCCGTCATCTGCGGGGCGCTCTGCGGAAATGCAAGCTCCGCGGCGATCTGGCGGAGGGCGGAATCGGCCGCCTGACGCGCCGTGCCGCCGAACTCTTCCAGTTCGAAGAAATAGCCTGCGTTGGCGGCTTCGATGGAGCGCAGGGCGGGGGATTTCTCTGCGTTGGCGATCGTGGCGAAGCGGTATTCGATCTTGCATCCGTTTGCGGGCGTGCCGATGAGGGTGTCGATTGTCAGCATGCCGAATTGGGGAACGACGGGCTTCCGCGTGCAGGCTGCCGTCGCCGCAGCCATGCCTGCGATCAGTATGGCGGTTTTGATGTATTTCATGGTCTGGACATGTTTTGTATTTATCGTAAAGATACGGAAAATGCGGCTATATGCGGGGTTTTCCAAAAAAAATCGTAGAATTTGCAGGAAAATTTTGCAGTTTTAAAAGAAGGCGTTATCTTTGCACCACAAAACTCACACGGTGGATTCATCTAAGGGTTAGGATACGTGCCTCTCACGCACGACATAGGGGTTCGAATCCCCTATCCACTACTAAGCGATCGGTTTCCGGTCGCTTTTTTTTGTGCGCAGCTCCGCGTTGGGGCGGAGTCATTCGCCGGAATTCCGCGCGGTTTCAGCTTCCGGATAGTTTCGCGTGCCGGTTTTTCCCCGCTTTCAACGGTTCTCGGATGGCGTGTGCTTCCAGATGGCGTGTGTTTCCAACTTCCCGCGGTCGCCATGTGCCGGATGTTTTCAAATGCAGCGGCCGTCCCAAAAAGGACGGCCGCTGCGGCATTGAAGTTAAAGGTTATTTGATTGGTTGGTGGGTTTACTTTTCCGATTTGCTCTTGAATTTGTCTAACTGACGCTTGAGGGCGTCGATCGCTTCGTCCACCGACTCCTCGAAGGCTTTGGACTGGTGGCAGGCCACGAGGTCCTCGCCCGGCATATGGAGCGTGATCGTTGCGATCTTGTTTCCTTTTTCATGGTCTTTATCGAGTTTCAGAATGACCTCGGCACCGGTCGAACGCTCTGCGAAGCGGTCGAGCTTTTCCATTTTGTGCTCTACGAATTCGATCAGCCGTTTGTCTGCGTCGAATTTCACGGATTGAATCTGTACGTTCATAGCCTTGCAGTTTATAAAAGTTAATCACTTCCCTCCCTTTTCGCGGGGATGGGCTTTTGCGTATATTTCCCGAAGCCGGGCGATGCTGTTGTGCGTGTAGACCTGCGTGGCCTGCAGCGAGGCGTGGCCCAAAAGCTCCTGAATCTCGCGCATGTCGGCTCCGCCGTTCAGCAGGTGCGTGGCGAACGTATGCCGCAATACGTGCGGGCTTTTCTTGCCCTGTACGCCCGCGCGGGTGAGTTCCTCCTGCACCGTGCGGTAGACGACGCTCCGGGATATGCGCTTCCCTTTATGTGTTAAAAATAGTGCTTTTTCCGAAGAAATGCAAATATTTTGCCTCTCTATTAGGCCGAGGTAGTGCAAAATCTTTTCGCGCAGGAATTCGAGAATCGGGACCATGCGCTGTTTGTCTCCCTTGCCCCGGACCCGCAGCGAGGTGTAGTCGGCCGAAAAGTCGCTGCGGTCGATGCCGACCAGCTCGGCCAGACGCAGTCCGCAGGCGTAAAACATCAGGATGATGAGCGAGTTGCGCTCGGTCTGGAAATCTTCGCTGTCCGGTCCGCACTCGCTGACGATGGTCGTCATGCGGCTTTCGGGAACGAATGCCGGCAGGCGGCGTGAGGTTTTGAGCGTCGAAATCATGCGGAAAATATCCTTTTCGACGGCTCCCGTGCGGTGCAGCCACCGGAAAAAGGCCCGGAGCGAAGCCACTTCGCGGTTCATCGACCCGGCGCTGAGCTTTCCCTCCTCCGTGCGGAAAATGATCCATTCGCGGATCTGCTCGGTCGTGACCGACCGCGGGTCGAACCGCGACTCGTCGCAGTCCAGCCACGCGAGGAACTGCTCCACGTCGTGCTTGTAGTTGCGGACCGTGAGCGGCGAGTAGCGCCGCTCGGCGGAGAGATATCGGATGAATTCCGTCAGCATGCGGCAAAGATACGGTTTTTTCGTATTTTTGCGTATTCATAAATAGTATGCCATGAAACGAATCTTCATTTTAGCCTTTCTGCTGGCGTGGCTGACGGCGCAGTTTGCCGCCGCCGCTGCGGTCGATACGCTTGCGGTGCGCAGCGCTTCCATGGACCGCGACATTCCCGTGATCGTGATTCTGCCCGACGGAGCTTCGCCTGCGAATCCCTGTCCGACGGTCTACCTGCTCCACGGTTACGGCGGCAATCAGACGACGTGGCTCCGGATCAAACCGTCGCTGCCCGCCATCGCCGACCGCGAAGGAATCGCCTTCGTTTGTCCCGACGGCGCGACGAGCTGGTATCTCGACAGCAAGGTGCGGGCGAAGAGCCTTTACGAGACTTTCATGACGCGGGAACTGCTTCCGGCCGTCGAGGAGCGTTATCCCGTTTCGCGCGACCGCAGCGGTCGCGCGATCACGGGGCTCAGCATGGGCGGCTTCGGCGCCGTGTCACTGGCGATCAGGCATAAGGAGCTGTTCGGGGCCGTCGGCAGCACGAGCGGCGGGCTGGATATTCGCCCGTTCCCCGAAAACTGGGAGATTCCGCAACTGCTGGGCACGCAGGCCGAGCATCCCGAAGCTTGGGAGGCGGCTACGCCGATCAACCTGATCCCGCGTATCGCCGACGGCGATCTGGCGATCGTTATCGACTGCGGTTACGACGATTTCTTCTTCGGGGTGAACAACGACTTCCATGCCGAGCTGCTGCGCCGCGGCATCATGCACGACTTCTATGTGCGTCCCGGCCGTCACAACAACGAGTATTGGGGCAATTCGATCGACTACCAGATCGTATTTTTCCGCAACTTCTTCTTTCGGGACAAATAGTTGGGCCGATGAAAGAGAGCTGGAAACCCGGAACGCTCATCTATCCGCTGCCGGCGGTGCTGGTGAGCTGCGGCGCGACGCCGGACGAGTATAACCTGCTGACCGTGGCGTGGACGGGGACGGTCTGCACCGATCCGCCGATGTGCTACGTCTCGGTGCGGCCCGAACGCCACTCCTACGGGATTATCCGCCGCACCGGCGAGTTCGTCATCAACCTCACGACCCGCGGTCTGGCCCGTGCCGCGGACTGGTGCGGCGTACGTTCGGGCCGCGATTACGACAAATTCCGCGAAATGGGCCTTACGCCCGGCAAGGCGCTCAAGGTCGCCGCGCCGATCGTCGAAGAGTCTCCCGTGAGCATCGAGTGCCGCGTGCGGCAGGTGCTTGAGCTGGGTACGCACGACATGTTTTTGGCCGAGGTGGTCGCCGTGCAGGTCGATGCCGATTATATCGACCCTGCCACGGGCCGTTTCTGCCTCGAACGGGCCTGCCCGATCGTCTACTCCCACGGCGAATATTTCGCGCTGGGCGAAGCGCTCGGCCATTTCGGCTGGTCGGTGCGGAAAAAGCCGCGGCCGAAAACGCCGAAATCCGAGACCGGAACAAAGCCCGTGACCGGAAAGAAATCCGCACCCGGAACAAAGCCCGTGGCCGGAACGAAATCTCTGACCGGAACGAAAACCGCATCCGGTGTAGAATCTGAGGACCGGACTTCCTCCGCATTATCTTCCGCAACGCCCTCTGCCTCATTGTCATCCTCCGCATCCGCAATGACTCCGGCATCCGCCTTGTCTTCCTCCGCATTATCTTCCGCAACGCCCCCTGCCTCTCCGTCATCCTCCGCATCCGCAATGCCTTCGGCATCCGCCTTGTCATCCTCCGCATCCTCCGCCGCATCGTCAGCCGGCCCCAACTCAAACTCCACCCCAAGCCGTAACCCGAACCGCGATCCGAACCGCAGGCCGGGACGCAACCCGGATCGCAGGCAGGGGCGAAAGTCGGGACCCGAAAAACCGCGCCGCCGATGAAGGCGATGTTGAAGGAGGGCGCCGGGCTTTCGAACGGTTTGTTATGCACGCTGGCCGTCATCGCCGGCGTGTCGGTCGCCAATCTGTACTACAATCAGCCGCTGCTCGATATGCTCCGGCAGGATCTGGGCACCACTACGCTCGCCGCCAACCATGTCGCCCTCTTTTCGCAGTTGGGTTATGCGCTGGGGCTGCTGTTCATCATACCCCTCGCCGATCTTTTCAGCCGCAGGCGCATCGTACTGGTCAACTTCCTGCTGCTGGCCGTTTCGCTGCTGGCGATCGCCACGGCTTCCGATATCCGTGTGATTCACGGGTTTTCGCTGGTGACGGGCGTCTGCTCGGTCATTCCGCAGATCTTCATTCCGCTGGCGGCGCAGTATTCGCGCCCGGAATATAAAAACCGCAATGTCGGGATCGTCCTTTCGGGCCTGCTGACCGGAATCCTCGCTTCGCGCGTGGTCAGCGGCGTTGTCGGCGAGCTTTTCGGCTGGCGCGAAATGTATTTCGCCGCTGCCGGACTCATGGTCGTTTCGGCGGCCGTCGTGCTGTATGTACTGCCCGATGCGCGCCCCAACTTCCGGGGAACCTATGCCGCCCTGATGAAGTCGCTCCTTACGATCGTCCGGTGCTATCCGACGCTGCGTATCTATTCCGTGCGCGCCGCGCTGGCTTTCGGCTCCTTTTTGTGTTTCTGGGCGTCGCTCGCCTTCAAGATGGCGCAGGCGCCGTTTTATGCCGGCAGCAACGTCGTCGGCATGCTCGGACTCTGCGGAATCGCGGGCGCTCTGACGGCGACCTTCGCCGGGAAGTACATCCGGCGCGTCGGCGTGCGCAGGTTCAACTATATCGGCGTCGGCCTGCAGATCCTCGCATGGCTGCTGTTCTTCTTCGGTGCGGATTCCTATGCGGCGCTCGTCGCCGGAATCGTCGTCGTCGATATCGGCATGCAGTGCATCCAGCTCAGCAATCAGGCCACTCTGTTCGAACTCGATCCCTCGGCTTCGAACCGGATCAACACGATCTTTATGAGCACCTACTTCGCGGGAGGTTCGCTCGGCACGCTGCTGTCGGGAGCCGCATGGTCGCTTTACGGCTGGACGGGAGTCGTCGCGGCGGGAATCCTGCTTTCGTCCGCCTCGCTGCTCGTCACCGTTTGTACGAAAAAATAACGACCGCGCCGGGTTGCATGCAATTCCTGCCGGCAGCGGCTGTTTCCGAAAACTGGGAATAAAGCAATCCCCGGAACCCGTAACGGTTCCGGGGATTTGCCTGAAATTTCGGGAATAATCCCTTTTGCCGCTTCCCGTCTGTCCGGCGGAAAGCTTTGCCGGTCGAGACCTGCCGGCAGGCTCCGGTCTATTCGACCACCTCGATCCATTCGCCCTTTTTGAGCGCGCGGACCGAGTTGTCGTACATGGCTTCGCAGTAGATCGACGGCAGGTAGTAGCGGCCCTTGTATGTCGCCGTCAGCTTGACCGGTATCTCCTTGCTTTCGCCCCGTTTCAGGTCGAAGTAGCTCAGCACCCGGTCGTCGCGGATGTCCTGATAGGTGACCGACGTGAGGTCCCGCTCCGAAGTGATCTCCCAGCCCGCCGGAACGATATGTGTCAGCGCCAGATTGGTGTATTTCTCATAGCCGCTGATGTTCGAGACGGTCACCACGGCGTAGAAATCCGTCGAAGCGCGGATCGACCTGGGGTCTATGGCCTTGCCGTCCATATCCGTATACCGGACGCTTATCCGGATGTTGTCGGCCGCCTCCGTCTCTTCGCCCTTGGCGGGGTTGTAACGCTGGCTGACGACGGCGTACAGACTCTCCTTGCCGTTGTTCGTCACCCCGGTCTCTTCGGTCAGCGGCATGCTGACGAAGGATTTGTCGGTTCGGATGCTCTCTTTGCCCGCTTTGGCGTCGATGCCGGTCTGGCCCGACACGATGAAGTTGGAGAGGGTGCTGAGCATCCACGCCGTAGACTGCGTGCTCAGCCACTTCTCCTTCTTGAGGATGTCGGACATCTTCAGGGCCGTGCGGAACGCCTCTTCCCGCTTGCCGAGCAGCGTCTGCGTCATGAGCACCACGGCCATCTGGCGTTCGCTGCTGTTGTAGGTGTCGTCGTACGGATCGACCTTGCCGGTCTGGCCGCTTCCGCCCTGCGCGGTCAGCTCTTCGGCTACCTTCCGGTTGCCGTCCAGCGCATAGGCCGCCGCCAGCATCCATTTGACGTCGTTCTTCAGGTCGGCGGCTTTCTCCCTCAGCCGGTTCATGGCGCCCCGGTCGGCCATGTTGTTGAGCGCCAGAACGTATTGGGCGTAAGCCTGCGTCAGGAAGCTGTCCGCTTCGTTGCCGCGCAGGTATTTGAGCGCGCGGTCGAGCATCGGGCGGTCGATGCCGTAGCCGTATTTCGCGGCTTCGGTCAGGAAGTGGGCCGCATAGGCCGTTCCCCAGTCGGAGCTGTTCGAGCCTCCGCTCCAGTAGGCGAACGATCCGTTGTAGAGCTGGTAACCGCCCAGACGCGACAATACGCTCTTGACGTTGCGGTCGATGTCCTGAAGCGTCCGGACGTCGCACTCCATGACGGCGGGCAGGTAGAGCTGCGGGAATGCGCCGGAGGTGATCTGCTCGATGCAGCCGTGGGGGTACCTCACCAGATATTCCATGCGGCGCGTGAGGTCTGCGGACGGGATCGACGAGAGTTCGAGCTTTGCGCTTCCGGTATCCTTCAGGGGCCTGAGGGCGATCGTTTTGCCCGGCTCCAGCATGTAATCCTCCGACGTCGTTACGTAGGGGTTGGGTTCGCGTACGTCCAGCTCGATCTCCGAAACGGAGCTGTCGCCGGAGGAGGTCGCCGTGACCCGAACCTTTCCGACGCCCGTCTCCTTGTTGACTTTCAGCCGGAACGTTACGACCTCCTCGCCGCTTTGGCTGAGGGCGATCGTCTTGCTGCGCGGGCCGACGGCCGAGAAGAGTTCGTTCGCGGAGACTTTCAGGTCGATCTTGCCGACTCCCTTTTCGAGGGCGAAAACCGTCACCGGCAGCTCCACCTCTTCGTCCGTGGAGACCACGCGCGGCAGGGTGGCCTGCACCAGCAGCGGTTTTTTCACTTCGGCGACCTTCTCCGCGGCGCCGGAAGCCCGTCCGTTCGAAGCCACGACCATCACGCGCACCGACCCGAAATAGGGCGGCAGCGCGATTTTGTGGGTGTTCGTTTTGCCTGCGCCTAGCTTCTGCGCTTCGAGGAACCGTACGACGGGTCTGAACCGCTGCGCCTTCAGTGCGCCGGTGTTCTGCTGCTGCTCCGCGTCGCCGCCGATGGCGAACAACTGTTCGATCCTGCCGCCGTAGGCGCCGATCACGTGGTCGAACATGTCCCACGTCCGTACGCCCAGCGCCTCCGTGGCGTTGAAATGGAGGTAGGGGTTCGGCGTCTTGAAGCGCGTCAGCCCCAGCAGGCCCTCGTCCACCAGCGCCAGCACATAGCTCATCTTCTTGCCGTCCTTTTCCCGGACCTTTATCGTGATCTCCGACTCCGGTCTGACCGTTTCGGGCATGTCGATCACCGGATCGAGCTTCGTGGCGGCGTCTTCGACGTCGAGCCGGACCACGCCGAACAACCTTATCGGCGCATCGTTGTGCGTATGGTTATGGGGCTGGACGAGCGTCACCGCGGCGTAGACGTTGGGAGCCATTCCGGCTTTGATCGGTATCTCGAACGCGGTCTGTTTGTCGGCGCAGTCGATCCAGAAACTTTCCCGTACGACGCTGCCGCTCTCGACGCTCACCAGCGCCCGCGCTCCCGGCGAAGAGGGGATCGTGATCTTCGCCTTGTCGCCCGGCGCATATTTCTCCTTGTCCTTGGTCACGGCGAGTCGGGTGGCTGCGTCCGTCACCGAGGAGACGTCGCCCCGCCAGTCGGAGGACGATACGCAAACGACCTGAGTCGCAGCGTGTTCATGGCCCGAACCGGTCACGCGGATCATATAATAGCCGTAATCGCCTGCGCTCCAGCGCATCGCGACCTGCCCCGCGCCGTCGGTCAGGGTCGTCTGCAATGTCTTGTAGCAGGTGTTGAGCGCATTTTTCGCATAACGGGCCTGCGAGTCCGACGCGGCGTCCCACCACCAGTAGGAGGTGATCTTGTAGACCGAGACGAGCACCTCTTCCCTGCCGGGCAGGGGACGTCCCTGCGCATCGAGCATGACGATGCGCAGCAGGTGCTCCTTTTTGCTGTCGAGGTATTCGTCGCCCCAGTCGCTCGTCTGGGGCGTCACTCCGATTCCGAAATAGGCGTCGTAGGGCGACACGGGGATGATCTGCTGATCGACGCTGAAATCGCCGCTCTTTTCGAAGACCTTCACCGTGAATTTGCCGCTCAGCATGCCGGGGCTGAGCCCCTCCAGCGAAGCGAGTCCGCCGGTCGTCAGCTGCAGCGTTCCCTGCTGGTCCGTGGTGCCGGAGACGATCTCCCGCTCCTCGGTTTCGAAATATTTCGTCGCGTCGTCGAACGAGTACTTCTCATAACCCTTGAAACGCGTCGGAATCTGCCTGAGCTGCGCCTGAAGCGTCACTTTTGCACCGTCCGCCGGAGCGCCGTGCAGCCATTTGGCCGTCAGGCTGCCCGTGAACTTTCGGGCGTCGATCCGCTTGCCGTCACCGAGCCGCATGTCGATTTTCATTCGGTTGGGCTTGATGGCGTCCACGCGGATCGCTTTTTCGAATACCGCGCCGCCCAGACTTACGCGCGCCAGCCACTGTCCGGTAGGCGCCGCCGGCGTCGTTCCGAGTTTGAACGTGTAGATGCCGTCCGAGGAGCCGTTGCTGACCAGCGTCTGCACCAGCTGCCCGTTGGGGTTGAAGAACTCCACGGACGCCGGATGGTTTTCCGGCAGCGGATTGTCGGACGTGACGATGAAGGTGAGGAAGATGTCGTCTCCGGGCCGCCATACGCCGCGCTCGCCGAACAGAAAACCCTTCGTGCCTTTGGGGTTGGTGGTGCCCCCGACGTCGAAATTGCTCAGTGACAGCGCCGCGCCCCGCTCCACCTTGACGAAGGCGAGCTGTCCGTCGGCTTCGGCCGCTACGATGGAGGGCTCCTCCCTGCATTTCAGCACGGCGCGGCCTTCGGAATCGGTGGATGCTTCCGCCACGGTCTGGTTCTGCTTGTCGTAGGCCCGTACCTTGCAGCCCCCTTTGGGCCGGGCTGACAGCAGGTCGGTGGTGTAGACGACGTACTCCTCTTCGCCGCTGTTTTTGCAGATGATGCCGATGTCGGACTGCAGAACCAGTTTCGACCGCTCCCGGTAAGTCCGGTAATCTCCGAAATAGTAGTCGTAATCATACTCGTCGGTGGGAACCAGCGGTTCGACGCCCTTGATCTCCAGCAGGTACATCGACTTCCGGCCGTCGGTTATCAGGCGGCTGAGATCCAGCGAATAGGTGTTGGAGAGGTCGAGCTTGGTCGATGCCTTGGCCGAGAGATCGACGGTCGTATCGCGGACGATGCGCGACACGTAGTCCATATCCGAATAGTAGTCGCCGCCGTAGTAGTTCTGCTGGAAGAACTGCAGCAGGTTGTTGGCGAATATTTTCCGCACGCGCACCCGCGCCTTGCGGTAGTTCACCGCTTCGAACAGCAGGGACATGTCGTTCGACGAAGGCAGGACGGAGCCTTTGCCCGCGAAGCGGATCGCCGGTACCCGCGACGGCAGGTTGGGCGTGAACGTATAGCTCTCCTTGAGCCGCTGTCCGCCCTTGCTGAGCACGTTCCGGCTTATTTCGATGTCGAAATTCCCCGTGACGTGCGATTCGGGATAGATGTAGAGCCGGTTCTTGTCGACCGAGGTGCGGAATTTCGTGTCGAAGCGGATCAGGTCCTTCAGGTTCTGGTTCTGTTTGAGCGGTTCGGAGAAGGTCACCACCACCGCGAGCGGTTCCGCCGCGACGCTGTGGTCCAGCACCACATACTCGTCCTTCTTGGGCACTTCGACGGTCAGGGTCTTGCTGTCGCCGTAGCCGAAATCGAGCGTCAGCGTGTAACCCGCTCCCTCGCCGGGGGCGATGTTGCCGACGGTATACTGGTGCGTGGTGCCGTTCGCGGAGTGCACCCACGCGACGTCCGGATTCTTCAGTCCGCTTATCTTGAGGTTCTTCTCCACGTAGCCGCTCTCCGCGTAATCGGACGAGACCACCTCGCCGACCAGTACGTAGGAGGTCATGTCGTCGCTTTGCTGCAGCCAGTAGTCGCTGTAGGCGAACCGCAGTTTCGGCGTGGCGAATTCGAATTCCGCGACGCCTTTGAGCTGCCGTCCGGTGAGTTTCGCGGCGTCGATGGTCACCTTGTAGCGGGTGTCGTATTTCAGGGGCGACCGGGGGATGATCCGCAGCATCCGCATTCCCGAAAGGTAGACGTCGAAATCGACGGAGGGCGAGATCGATACGGCTTCCCGGATTCTGTCCTCCTTCGGCTCGACGTTCTCCTTGAACGTCACGAGAATCGGCATTTTGACGCCCGTCACTCCGTTCGGCGACGATTCGATGATATCGGACGGCTGCCTGCCGCATGAGGCGAAGAGCAGGAGAGCCGTTGCAAACAATACGTAGCGGATTGCTTTCATAGTGGTTTTTTTGGTAACTTTGTCAAAGATACATAAAATATGACTGAAAAGCTCAAGCGGAAAACAATATATTTCCTGCTGCTGCCGCTCCTTGCCGCGGCTGCGGCGGGGTATTGTTTCTGCCTGCCCCGGACGCTTTTTGACGAGCCTTTCTCGGCGACCGTCTGGAGCCGCGACGGCCGTCTGATGTCGGCCAAGGTCGCTTCCGACGGACAGTGGCGCTTTTTCCCTACGGACAGCGTGCCTTACAAATTCCGTGTCGCAATTACTACTTACGAGGACAAACGTTTCTACCGCCATTTCGGGGTCGATCCGCTGGCGCTCGGCCGCGCCGTGCGGCAGAACCTCGCTTCGGGAAGGGTGGCCAGCGGCGCCAGCACGCTTACGATGCAGACGATCCGCCTGAGCCGCGGCCGGAAAGCGAGGACCTTCCGGGAAAAGATCGTCGAGGCGGTGCTGGCGACCCGGCTGGAATTCAAATGCGGCAAGGAGGAGATACTCGCCCTGTACGCCTCCCACGCCCCCTTCGGCGGCAATGTGATCGGACTGGAGAGCGCCGCATGGTACTATTTCGGCCGCAGCGCCGGCAGCCTCTCGTGGGGCGAGAGCGCCATGCTCGCCGTACTGCCGAACTCGCCCGCGCTCATCCATATCAGGCGCAACCGGGAACGGTTGCGGCGCAAGCGGGACGACCTGCTGGAACGGATATGGCGCGGCGGGCATATCGACTCCCTGACGTGCGCTCTGGCCCGGCAGGAACCGCTGCCCGACGCTCCCGAACCGATGCCGATGCAGGCGATGCACCTGCTGGGGCGGATGCGCGGGGGATCGCTCCGCTCGACGCTCGACTATGACCTGCAGCGCAGGGTCAACGAGCTGGCGCTGCGGCACAACCGGCGCAACAGGGGCAATAAGATAAACAACCTCGCCGTCGTGGTGATGGATGTGAAAAGCGGCGAAGTGCTGGCCTATGTGGGAAATGTCTACGATCCCGCGGACAGGAGCGAGGGCACCAGCGTCGATGTCGTCCGGGCGCCCCGCAGTAGCGGAAGCGTGCTCAAACCCCTGCTTTACGCCGCGATGCTGGACAACGGGACGGCCCTGCCCACGATGCTGTTTCCGGATGTTCCGACTTATTACAAGGACTTTACGCCCCAGAACTTCAACCACGACTTCAGCGGCGCGGTGCCTGCCAACCGGGTGATCGAACGTTCGCTGAACGTTCCTTCGGTGAAGATGCTCGACAAATACGGGCGCGAGAATTTTCTGGCGCTGGTGCGGAATCTGGGATTCGGGACGATTGACAGGAGCGCCGACCATTACGGGCTTTCGCTGATTCTGGGCGGTGCCGAGATCACGCTCTGGGACCTGACGTCGGTCTATGCGATGCTGGCCGCCAAGCTCGGCGGCGGGCCGGTCCGCATCCCGCACTGCGATCCGGAGGCCGTAAAGACGGTCAGCGCGGACGACATTCCGCTGTCGAGGGGTGCGATATGGCTTATGTTCAATTCGATAAGCCATGTGGCCCGTCCTGAGGAGGAGGGCGAGTGGCAGTATTTCTCCTCGTCGAAGAAGATCGGCTGGAAAACGGGCACCAGCTACGGCAACCGCGATGCGTGGGCCGTCGGGGCGACGCCCGACTATGCCGTCGGCGTCTGGGTGGGCAACTGTTCGGGCGAAGGCCGTCCGCTGATGACCGGGGTGGGGTATGCCGCGCCGCTGCTCTTCGACGTATTCGGGCTGCTGCCCGGCGGGGAGTGGTTCGCGGAGCCTCACGGCGATCTGGAAGCGGCCGTCGTCTGCCGGCAGAGCGGCTGTCTGGCTTCGCACATATGTCCCGACCGCGATACGCTGATGATTCCCCGCACGGCTGCCGCCGGCGAAGTCTGTCCCTACCACCGGATCGTGAATCTGAGCCGCGACCTCCGCTACCGGGTGACCGCGGACTGTTACGACCCGGCGCAGATCGTCCGGATGCCGATGTTTATCCTGCCGCCCGCGCAGGAGTGGTATTACAGGAAGCAGCATCCCGACTACCGTCCGCTGCCGCCTTTGCATCCGGGACTTTCGGGCAGCGGGGCGGGCGGCAATCCGATCGACATCGTCTATCCCCAGCCGGGGCGCGTGCTGGTGGCGCCCAAATCGCTCGAAGGCGAGGCGCAGAGTCTGGTCTTCACGGCCATACACCGCGACCGCAACGCCGTGTTATACTGGCATATCGACGACAATTATATCGGCGCGACGACCCTCGAACACAAGATATCCGTCCGTCCCGCTCCCGGTGCGCACCGGCTGACCGTTATCGACGAACACGGGGCGCGGCAAAGCGTCTCGTTCAGCTG
>OGUN01001903.1_pt1 | contig 13482 bp, 9 predicted proteins | sample 1553621 | NCBI WGS metagenome assembly OGUN01 (sample SAMEA2580300, study PRJEB22360) | human gut metagenome | biome: human gut; feature: human-associated habitat; material: faeces | place: Denmark | collected 2008/2010
TGAATACAGCGACCGGCTGAATGCTCCTTTTGAATGCTTCTTATTTGACACGAGAATCCATTCTTTTCCCATCCGGTCCCACTGGCATTATTTTGTTGAAATTCTGTATATGTTAGAAGGCACCGCCATCATCAACTGTGATGATGATACTTATGTACTAGAAGAAGGTGATATGACGTTATTTCTTCCGCAGGCAATCCATTCTATCTATACTGCCACAGAGCAGCCATTGGTTTATTATGTCATGAAATTCGACTTAAACCAGCTTGCACCATCCGGCAATGCATTAAGCACCACTTTTTCCGGGATTAATTTTGTATCACTTTTTAATCTGGCGAAGGGTGATTCCCATGCTCCGAAATATTTTTCCAAAGCGATGTTAACAGACTATCCCATTGCCGGAATCTTTTCCTCCTGTGAACACGAAATGCAGCAGCAGGAATACGGTTACCGGATTCTGGTACAGTCCCAGATTAATTCCCTTTTAACCTTTATCCTGCGTATCTGGCGGGCACAGGGTTTTAATACGGATAAAGCTCTGGCTATTCCGCAAAACACAGAAGAAGCGTCCATACACTCCATTACGGAATATATCGACGCTCATGCCCAGGAGCCATTAAAGGTGGAAGACCTTGCCAGAATGTGTAATATGAGTTATTCCTATTTTGCCAAAAGCTTCCGGGAACTCTATGGCCAGTCCTGTAAAAAATATATTGAATTTATCCGCCTTTGTAAGGCTGAGGATCTGCTGCTCTTTACCAATCTTGACTTGAATTATATCAGTCAGGAAACCGGATTTTCCGATTGCAGCCATTTTATTAAGGCTTTCCGAAGCAAGCACAAAATGACACCCAAACAATACCGGAAGGAGCATTCCTCTTAAAGGTACATTCTTAATGCTGCATTCTTAAAGGTGCATGTAGATATCTGCCTGCTGGATTGCCACATCTGCTCCTGCCATCAGCATGGCAAAAAAGGTTAATGTGATGGTAAGGAATACCGCCTTACCATCATAGACAAATTCCACATTCTTCTTCCGGTTGGCAAGAAGAATTTCTATTCCAAGCAGGATAAAGATACATGGCCAGATATGGAAAATGATTTCATAGGTCAATACTGGCACAAACAGATGTACCAGAAACAGGATTCCAAACAAAACCAATGCACTGCCTAAGGTAATGCTGCCCACTCTGTGGGTGCGTACTTCTTTCACATTCTCATCCATTTTCCCTATGCCTCCTTTGTTTCTTCTTCCTCAAGGGATTTTTTCTTACCATGAACCAGATAAATTCCTGCTGCTATAATTGCAATTCCTGCCAGCAGTCTTGGAAGCCGGTAACTGATTTCCTGAAGTACCCAGACCGTTTCATCCGGAATTAAATTTGCAATCATCCAATAGAAGCTGTTCCAGATTAACATAATACCAAGCAGAATCAGCACGACTGCAATAATGGTACAATAACGCTTTACAAAGGATTTATCTTTCCCGCCTTCTCCACTTAAATGGAATAAATAATCATCCTCCACGGCATAGAATTCTTCATCGGATAAGCCTGCTAAATTGTGTACATGGAAGAAGCTGTAAAACCATGCAATTACTGCAAGCACTGCCAGTGGTCCAAGTTCAAAAATGGATGCTGCTACAATAATGCCAAAGAACATCGACATCAGGCTTAAGCCCATTTTCATAAATCCCATATACATTTCCCCTGCTCCCGGTAAAAGGGAACAGCAAAATCTTAAAAATCCATTTCTCTTTTTCGTCATGTTATCTTTCCTCCTTTAAAAACCATCCATTTGTCGTCTCAGTAATAAAATTGCAAAATGCACTGGACGCATCATTTACACTTTGTAAGAAATTCTGCTCTTCACTACGCTTTTTCGCTTTCTCTTTCTGTTCCTGTAAGTCCTTATTGACCTGCTCTTTTGCTTCTGCCACATAAGTTTCCATGTTTGGTCTGCTCTGCTGCTCCACCGTAGGAACTACAACCAGAAATGCGATTGCCGCTGCCGCCGCAACCATTACTTTCATGCTATAAGTCAGGAGCTTCCGCTTCGCTGACACTTTTTCTTTGTATACAATAACCTTCTGCTGCTGCTCAATTTTATGTAGAATATTTTCTTCTAAATATTCCGGTGCTTTTATCATCGGTCCTTCTTCTGTTTCCCGGATCAGTGCCTCTAACGCTTCGTCACTTAAATACTCCTGTATATCTTCTTTTCTCATATCAGCTCCGCTCCTTTCCATATAGTTTTCTAAGCATTGCCCGCGCCCGGTATATCTGTGTCTGCACGGTTTTCAAATTCTTCTGCTTTAACTCTGCTATCTCGCCGGCAGGATGTTCTTCACAGAAGTACAGCTTTGCGATTTCATCATAAGGTGGTTTCAACTGTCCGCATTTTTCCTGCAGTTCTTCCCGGACCACCTCTTCGATGCATTGCTCTTCCGGTCCTCCCGCTCTCGCCGGATGGCTTCCTAAGACTTCGTCTTCGGTGGGCACCATCCGCCTTGCCGCCTGTCTGCTGTAATCAATACATTTATTCGAAGCAATTCTGCAAAGCCAGGCTTTCTCATTCTTACCGTCGAACTCTTCCTTGTGCCGGTAGGCAGATAAAAATGTTTCCTGTGTCAAATCTTCTGCTGCAAAGTAATCTCCGGTCATCTTAACGCAAATAGAAAATACCAGATTCTGGTATTTATGAACCATCTGCGTAAATGGTTCCTGACACATTTTTATCCACCTCCTTGTCTCTTAAGAACGTTCTCATAATATATAACGAGTATCTTTTTCTATTGTCTTCAATTTTTTCAAAAAATCAATATTTTTTTAATTTATTCTATCCGGAATCCATTCTATTGACTTTTCTTTTCCGTGAAACTATAATCACTGTAGTTATCATAAATGATAGAGCAATTGTGAAAGAAAACATATGTAACATATTTTAGCGGATAAATCTTCTGTTTCTTTTTAAATAGGAAATATTGTAATCTTTTTCTTTCGCAATTGCCAATACATCTAATATACGAGGGATTTAAATGATGGAAAAGAAGAAAAACTCCATTGATATGACACATGGAGCTTTATGGAATAAAATTTTGATTTTTGCGCTGCCGCTGGCTGCCAGCAGTATCTTACAGCAGCTTTTTAACTCTGTCGATACCGCTGTCGTCGGCAACTTTGCCAGCAGCCAGGCTTTAGCTGCCGTGGGAAGCAACAGTTCCCTGATTGCTTTGATGATTAACCTTTTTATCGGTATTTCACTGGGTTCGAATGTTATTATTTCCCGATATATCGGTCAGGGTGTCCATAAGAATATCAAAGCAGCCATTCACACTGCCATTGTGGTGGCTCTGGCTGGCGGCATTTTCCTGCTGGTTTTGGGACAGTTTATTGCAAGACCGGTTCTGGTGCTGATGGGAACACCGGATGATGTCATTGACCTTGCAGTCTTATACCTTCGGATTTACTTCCTTGGTATGCCATTCATTCTGTTATATGACTTCTGTTCCTCGATTCTCCGGAGTACCGGAGACAGCAGACGGCCGCTTTACGCACTGATTGCAGCCGGTGTTATCAATACCGGGCTGAATCTTATTCTGGTCATTGCCTTCCACCTTGGCGTATCCGGTGTTGCTATCGCTACCGTGGTTTCGAATATTGTAAGCTCCGGAATCCTGATTTACATCCTGCTGCATGAGGATGATCCGATTCGTTTAGAGCCAAAGGCACTTGCCATCTCCTGGCATGAATTAAAGAAGATTCTTGTCATCGGCGTTCCTGCCGGATTGCAGGGTATGGTCTTTTCCATTGCCAATGTCTGCATCCAGAGCACCATTAACAGCTTCGGCTCTGATGCTGTCGCCGGTTCTGCCGCATCGTTAAACTTTGAATATTTTTCCTATTTTGTGGTAAATGCTTTTGCCCAGACAACCGTTACTTTCACCAGCCAGAATTACGGTGCCGGTAAATATGACCGCTGCAAAAAGGTATTCCGTTTAAATATGATATTTTCCCTTATCTTCTGCGGACTCCTTTCCAGTGTCTTCATCTTAGGACGGGGCTTCTTCCTGCACCTCTACAGCAACGACCCGAAGGTACTTACCTTTGCCGTCCAGCGCCTGTTAATTGCAACAGCCTTAGAGCTTTTGACTTCTACCTATGAAATCAGCGGAGGCGCCATGCGTGGACTGGGACATTCCCTGTCGCCTGCACTGATTACCGTTTTCGGTTCCTGTGTCCTACGGCTCATCTGGGTATCTACCGTCTGTCGGTATTTCCATGAGTTCTGGGTAGTTATGATTATCTATCCGATTTCCTGGGTGCTGACCGGAAGCATGATGCTCCTTGCCTATTACCTGCTGCGCAGGAAGTTATTCCGAAAAAGTGCAATATAGAAAATCTGTCGCATGATTGAAATGTTTGCTAAAATGAAACCCCGGAAGCAGATGGTTCCTTCTTCCAAAGAATGAATCTTTCTGTTTCCGGGGTATTTTTATGGAGCCAACTTTAAAGTACTCCTTTTTCTAAATTTTCTTTATAAATGTAATACACGGTCTTTGATTTCCTGAGTTCTTCCCTGATTCCAGAACTGGGTTCCGATATAACCACAGGTACGTCTTGCCACATTCATCTTATCCTGGTCACGGTTACCACAGCTTGGGCATTCCCACACCAACTTGCCGTATTTGTCTGTCACAATTTTAATCTCGCCATTGTAACCACATTCCATACAATAATCACTCTTGGTATTCAGTTCTGCATACATAATATGGTCATAAATATAACGGATGACAGACAGTACCGCCTCAATATTATCCTGCATATCCGGCACTTCCACATAGCTGATTGCGCCGCCCGGGGAAAGCTCCTGGAACTTTGCTTCAAAACCAAGCTTCTTGAATGCGTCAATATGCTCTGTCACATGAACATGATAGCTGTTGGTAATATAACTCTTATCCGTAACGCCCGGAATAATTCCGAAACGCTTCTGTAAACATTTTGCAAATTTATAGGTCGTAGACTCAAGCGGTGTCCCATATACACTGAAAGCAATATTTGTCTCTGTCTTCCACTTATCGCAGGCATCATTTAAATGCTGCATCACTGCCAGTGCAAATGGTGTTGCTTCCGGATTAGTATGGGATTTACCGGTCATATAACGGGTACATTCACACAATCCTGCATAGCCTAAAGAGATAGTGGAATAGCCGCCATATAAAAGCCTGTCTATGGTCTCGCCCTTCTTAAGACGGGCCAGTGCACCATACTGCCAGAGAATCGGTGCCACATCTGAAGGTGTTCCCTTCAGGCGGTTATGTCTTGCCATCAATGCCCGATAGCATAATTCCAGACGCTCATCGAAGATTTCCCAGAAACGGGTCATATCTCCGCCGGAGGAACATGCAATATCCACCAGATTCAGTGTTACGACACCCTGATTGAACCGTCCGTAATATTTCGGCTTTCCTTCTTCATCCTTGTATACGCTTAAGAAAGAACGACAGCCCATACATGGATAGCAGTTGCCCTCTTTCAGCTGTTTCATGATTTTTTCTGAAATATAATCCGGTACCAGACGCTTTGCGGTACATTTTGCAGCCAGCTCTGTCAGATAATAATACTTGGAATCCGGCTCAACATTATCCTCTTCCAGCACATAGATCAGCTTTGGAAATGCCGGTGTAATGTAGATGCCCTGCTCATTTTTCACACCAAGAATTCTCTGCTTTAAGACTTCTTCAATAATCGCTGCAAGGTCGTCTCTTACCTGTCCTTCCGGTACTTCATCAATATACATAAAGACTGTTACAAACGGAGCCTGTCCATTGGTGGTCATCAGTGTGATAACCTGATACTGAATCATCTGGACACCGCGCTTGATTTCGTCTTTTACACGAATCTCTGCTACTTTATTAATCTGTTCTTCTATTAATTCCAGTCCTGCCGCTTCAAATTCTGCTGCTACCTGACGCCGGAATTTCTGACGGCTCACATTGACAAACGGAGCTAAATGTGCCAGCGAAATACTCTGTCCCCCATACTGGGAACTTGCAATCTGGGCAATACTCTGGGTTGCAATATTGCAGGCAGTCTCAAAGCTCTTTGGCTTATCAATCATGGTCTCACTGATTACGGTTCCATTCTGCAGCATATCCTCCAAATTAACCAGACAGCAGTTATGCATATGCTGTGCAAAATAATCGGAATCGTGGAAATGTATAATTCCCTGCTCATGAGCCTCTACAATATCCTGTGGCAGGAGGAAGCGCTTGGTAATATCCTTGCTGACTTCTCCTGCCATATAATCACGCTGCACACTGCTTACCGTTGGATTCTTGTTGCTGTTTTCCTGCTTTACTTCCTCATTCTTGCAGGCAAGCAGCGTCAGAATCTGGTCGTCGGTAGAATTGGTCTTTCTTACCAGAGCACGTTTATAGCGGTAAGTAATATAATTTCTGGCTACCGTATACGCACGCTGATTCATAATCAGGTTCTCCACCAGATCCTGAATCTCTTCTACGGTTAATGCACGGTTCATGGTATTACATGCCTTCTCCACATTTTCACCAATGGCATTAATCTGTGCCTCTGTCATACGCTCGCTGTCTACCACACTTTCATTGGCTTTACACACAGCCGATAAAATCTTCTCTTTATCAAATATAACTTCCGTCCCACTTCTCTTTATGATTTTCATATTCGCACCCCTATTCAAAATAATTCATTTTCAACGCGTATACTATATATTGTATCAGATTAAATTATCTTTTCAAGGTATTGTGCCAAATTGTTTATTCTTTTTCTAATACAAGAGCGGAAAGCGGCTCTACATCGGTCTTTTCGGAAATATTTTTTTTGCCGTCTGCACCTGCCGTTTTGTCATCCACCAGAATTTTCCATTTTCCTTCCGGCAAATTATACAAAATCTCTTCATCATTTCCGTTGAATATTACCAAAATGTTTTCTGGTGTATCATCTGCACCTTTTCCCTTCAAAAGATATGCCACAACATTTTCCGGTGTATCTGATAAGAAGCAGAGATTCTGTGTCATTTCCGCTTCACTCTGTATACGGAATACCGGATGGGCTTTCCGCAGTGCCATCAAGCCCTTATAGTATGCTATCATATCCGGATATTCATGTATATTATCCCACTTGATGCTGTTTACCGCATCCGGCATATTATAGCTGTTTTCTGCAAAACCTTTTTTCTCCGGCAGCGGTTTGCTGCGGAGGAATTCTTCACCTGCCTGGATAAAAGGCACACCCTGGGAAGTAAATACAATGGCTGCGCACAACCGGTTCATGGCTTTCTTCTTTTCTTCCGATGCCTCCGGGCAGGAGACGGATAATTTATCCCACAGGGTATAGTTATCATGACAGGAGACATAATTAATACTCTGTCCCGGCTCTTTCGCCCACGGCTTACTGCCATAGGCATCATAATCTACCTGTGGATGTGCGACTGCTCCTGTAATGCCATAGCGCAATGCATTTTCCAGATGGGTGCCGCCATTAACGAAGCCCAGATGATCATCATAGAATACGCTTCCTTTTATGGTATCACGGATGTCATCATTGAACATGCCGATTCCCGGCATCTTTTTCGCACTGGCTTTAAATGCACGTTTCTCCTCTGCCAGGGAAGATGGGCCACCGTTCCAGCCTTCTCCGTAAAGGTAGATATCCGGACGTATTTCTTTTAACCGCTCTGCAATAACATTCATCGTATCAATATCCAGAACGCCCATCAAATCAAAGCGAAATCCATCGATATGATATTCCTTTGCCCAGTAAATCAAGGAATCTACAATTAATTTCTGCACCATCGGACGGTCACTGGCCACTTCATTGCCACAGCCGGAGCCGTTGGTATATCCGGTCTCATCACTTCTATAATAATAACCCGGCACTATCTTCTGAAGGTTGGAATCATCCCTTCGATAGGTATGATTAAAGACCACATCCATAATCACTCCGATTCCTCTGCTGTGCAAAGCCAGCACCATCTGTTTCATTTCCTGAATCCGCACTGCTCCATCATATGGGCTGACTGCATAAGAACCTTCCGGAACATTATAATTATCCGGATCATATCCCCAGTTATACTGTGCTTTCTGATTTTTCTCATCTACAGTCTCAAAATCAAATGCCGGAAGAATCTGTACATGTGTCACACCAAGGCCACTAATATAATCAAGTGCCGTTGCTTCTCCAAAATGATTTGTAGTATTGGCTTCCGTCAGGCCTAAGAACTTTCCATTATGAAATACGCCGCTGGATTCATCCATCGTAAAATCCCTGACACTGCCTTCATAGATAATGGCATCTGTGATATGCTCCGGATTCCGGTACCCATCCATTTCAAAGCCCTGTGGGTTTGTCTTTGCCAGATTGATAACCATACCGCGCTGCCCGTTTACCCCGGCAGCTTTTGTATACGGATCTACTGCCTCCTGCTCTTCCCCGTGATTTACTACTGTATAGGTATAGTAGATTCCATTACAATCTCCCTGTTTTTCAAAAACGTAAGTACCGTTTGCTGACTTCTTCATAATATGCTGATCTATGAGATTATCTCCTTCGCCCTGTTTATAAAGGTTCAGCTTCACGGATTCTGCCTCTGGTGCCCAGACCTTAAATCTTGTCATTTTCGGTGAGTATACCGCTCCTAAATCATTTCCTGTGTATACTTCATAATCAAACTTCTGCATATTTGTTTCCTTTCCCTCGTTACCTGCGTACGGCTACAGGAAACACACTTTGCGCATTTCCCGCATAACCGAAAAAAGGAAGCTTCCGCCAATGCACGGATGCTTCCTTCTTGCAACTGGCTGTCATTTCAAAGACCCTATAGCTTTGCGTCACAGGCTTTCACCTGTTTTGCTGATACATAATCTTTATTATAATGGTGGCACAATTATAAGTCAATGACTCCGGTTACTTATTGCAATTCTTATATTCCAGTATAATTCACATATGTGAATTATAAATTTAACTCTTTTTTGATTTCGGCAATGGCTTCTCTTTCATCAAAATGATATTTTACACCTTTAATTTCCTGATAATCTTCATGACCTTTTCCAAGCAGCACTATCATATCACCCTTTTTGGCATTTTCGATACAATATTTGATGGCTGCTTTGCGGTCATCGATTTCGATATATTTTCCGTTGCTCTTTGCAAGGCCAATCTTAATATCGTTGTTGATGTCGCGGATTTCTTCATCTCTTGGATTATCACAGGTCAGCACGCTTAAATCTGCCAGTTCTCCTGTCACTTCTCCCATGTCATAGCGGCGCAGCTTGGAACGGTTTCCACCGCCACCATAGACACAGATTAAACGTTTCGGATGATACTCTTTTAATGTGGTAAGCACGCTTCTTGTGCTGACTTCATTATGGGCATAGTCTATAATTACCGTAAAATCTTTGGAAACCGGAACTAATTCCACACGGCCTCTGACTTTTACTTTATCCAGTCCACGTAAAATTGCCTCATCGGAAATTCCTGCCAGATGACAGGTCAGCATGGTTACCAGTGAATTGTATACTGAAAAGCTTCCCGGAATATGAACCACTGCATAAACATTCATACAGCCGGTAGTGGTAAAATGCATTCCAATCTGTCCCTCTTCATCCAGATATCCAACAGCTCCCGCCATCAGGTCTGCGTCTTTCTTACAGGAGAAGGTATGAAGCTTACAGGTATGATTTTTGATAATTCCATCTACGTGCTCATCATCTGCATTTACGATTCCCTCTTTGCACTGACGGAATAAGAGACTCTTGCATTCCTGATATTCTTCAAAGCTAGCATGCTCATTTGGTCCGATATGATCCGGTGATAAGTTGGTAAAGATTCCATAATCAAATACAATTCCTGCCACGCGGTGCATCTTAAGTCCCTGGGAGGATACTTCCATTACTACATATTCACAGCCGGCATCTACCATGGCACGGAACATCTTATGTAATTCATAAGATTCCGGTGTGGTATTCTTTGCCGGAAGCTTCTCCTCGCCGATCAGGGCACCGATGGTTCCAATCAGTCCGACTTTCTTACCGGCTTCTTCTAAAACGCTCTTTATCATATAAGTAGTAGTGGTCTTTCCTTTGGTTCCGGTCAGTCCAATGGTGGTAAGCTCTCTGTCCGGGTGTCCAAAGAAAGCAGCCGACATAATTGCCAGGGCATAACGGGCATCTTCTACCTGAAGAACCGTACAGTTCTCCGGAATATCAGTTTCTACTGCATGCTCTACCACAAGGGCAGCAGCACCTTTCTTTACCGCATCTTCAACAAAGTCATGTCCGTCTACAACAGCTCCTACCATACAGACAAATACGGTGTCTTTTTCTACTTTTCTCGAATCATAGATAATATCACTGATTTCTTTCTCCATCTCTCCCTGCAGGCAGGTATAGGTCAATTCTTCACATATTTCTGCTAATTTCATACTTCTCTCCTAATGTATTATTCCGCTGTTCCGATAATGTGGCTTGCATCAATTTCCGATTCAAATACCGTATGGGAAGGTCCGGTCATAAACATATGTCCGCTTTCTTCCTCCCACTCAATATAGAGCGGTCCGCCAATCTGCTCTACCGTTACTTTCCGGTCTAAGCGTCCGGTTAATACGCCGGCTACCACTGCAGGACAGCATCCGGTTCCGCATCCGATAGTCTCTCCGGTTCCTCTTTCCCATTCCCGGATTTTCACATAATCCCTGCGAACAAATTCCACAAAAGTTACATTGGTCTTATTGGTAAAAAGTTCTGTCATATGTTCAATGGTTTTTCCGTATTTTTCTACATCAAGGTCTGCCACACTGTCTACATACATGGCACAATGCGGGTTGCCCCAGGATACTGCCGTAATATGGAAGGTCTTATCCAGTACCTGTACCGGCTGCTCTACAAATTCATCCAGCTTTGTGTTGACCGGAATCACTTTTGCAGACATTCTCGGTGCTCCGATATCTGCTCTGATATTGCTTACCAGACCGTCCGTTACGGTTAAGTTCAGATGCTGCATGCCGCCTAAGGTTTCAATTACAAGGTCTGTCTTATCCGTCAGTCTGTGGTCGTATACATATTTTCCTACGCTGCGCAATGCATTTCCACACATCTCGCCCTCTGTTCCATCCGGGTTAAACATCCGCATCCGGAAATCCCCTTTTTCGGACGGACAAATCAATACCATTCCATCAGAACCAATGGCAAAATGCCGGTCACTTACGAATCTCGCAAGCTCCGGCAGATTGTCAAGATGCTGATGAATGGCATCGATATATACATAATCGTTTCCAAATGCCTGCATCTTTGTAAATTTCATTTATTTTCTCCTTGCTTTCTCTTTCCTCTATTTTTCTTAAGCATTCATTGCCCGGTCTAAATCTGCAATGATATCATCCACATTTTCAATTCCTACTGACATACGAAGGAAACAGTCTGTAATACCAAGCTTCTCTTTTACATCAAGCGGTGTATCCTCATGAGTCTGTGTGGTCGGATATGTGATTAAGGTCTCTGTTCCTCCAAGACTCTCTGCAAACATAATCATATCTACATTTTTAAGAATCTTCTTAACGGTCTCATAGCTGTCTACAGTAAAGGAAATCATTCCACCAAATCCTGTTGTCTGACGGCAGGTTACTTCGTAATCCTTATGGTCTTCAAAACCAACATAATATACTTTCTTTACCTTCGGCTGTGTACGAAGCCACTCTGCAACCTTCCTGGCATTCTCATTGTGACGGTCCATACGGACTGCAAGGGTCTTGATTCCCCTTAATACCAGCCAGCTGTCTAACGGTGCCAGCTGGCTTCCATGGGATTTGATATGGATGTGAATCTTATCTGCGATTTCTTTGTTATCCTTTACCACGACGATTCCGGAAATGGTGTCATTGTGTCCCCCCAGATATTTTGTTGAACTGTGGGTTACAATGTCAGCTCCCAACTGCAGCGGTTTCTGGAAATATGGTGTTAAAAATGTATTATCTACCACTGTTAATGCTCCGATGGATTTTGCGATTTCAGAAATGGCATGAATGTCTGCCACCTTCATCATCGGATTGGTCGGTGTCTCAACGAAGAACATTTTTGTATTCGGGCGGATAGCTGCCTTTACTTCGTCTAATTCAGACATATCTACATAAGTATGCTCGATTCCATATTTTCCAAATACATCTCCAATGATACGGAAGGTTCCACCATAAATATCATCGGAAAGAATTACATGCTCGCCCGGATTTAATAAGGAAAATACTGCCATATTCGCAGCTTGTCCTGAGGAAAATGCAAATCCCTGGATACCGCCCTCTAAAATTGCCATGGTACGCTCTAATTCCTGTCTGGTCGGATTCTCAAGACGGCTATAGGCAAATCCTGTTGTCTGTCCTAATTCCGGATGACGGAAGGTTGCTGCCTGAAAGATTGGCATGCTGACTGCGCCGGTTAATGGTTCCGTTCCTAATGCTCCATGTACTGCCTTGGATTCAAAATGTAAATCCTCTTTTGTACTGTAATCGGTATAGTTGCTGAAGTTTTTCATATTGTTACCGCCTTTCTTCGTCTTAATTACCCACCAGATATTTTCGTTTCTAACAGGACAACCGTCTATTGACGCACTTGTCCTTTTTCATATATTAATCATTATACCAACATTTTATTGAAATTGATAGTAAAATAATGCTTTCCTTATTGCAAATCGTGCTTTATACTATTCCTAGATTGACTTTGTATATAGGATGTGATTTTTATGAAAAAATATGAGAAAACCGGATATCTTCATCATGATTTTAAGATATTTCACCTGACTGACCACGAAATGTCTGTCTACGACTTTCATTATCATGATTTTCACAAACTGCTCTTTTTCCTAAGCGGCAATGTCACCTATTGTATTGAAGGAAAATCCTACCAGCTTACCCCGGGGGATCTGGTTCTTGTCCGTGCCGGTGAAGTCCACCGCCCGGTCATTCATAATACCACACCCTACGAGCGGATGATTATTTATGTCTCTCCGGATTTTGCAGTTACATCATCCGATAAGACTATTTTCTTAAACCAGTGCTTTCTTCCGGACGCTGCCATGCCGTCCAATGTCCTGCATTTATCCGGCATGAAGGAACGGCGGCTCTTAGATACCATGATGGAGCTTGTCCACTCTTTTTCCGAAGACAGCTTTGCCAATGAGATTTACCAGAATACGCTTTTCTTAGAATTTATGATTCACTTAAACCGGGCTGCCTTATCCGGCACCCTGCAATATGAAGATTCCTTCCAGGCAAATGAAAAGATTCTGTCGGTTCTTACCTATATGAATGAACATCTGACGGAAGATATTACGGTGGATTCTTTAGCCGAGCACTTTTTTACCAGCCGCTATTATCTGATGCATTCTTTTAAGGAGCAGACCGGGTATACCATCGGAAATTATCTTTCCACAAAGCGGCTTCTCTTTGCCAGGGATTTAA
>OGUN01001909.1_pt1 | contig 13452 bp, 13 predicted proteins | sample 1553621 | NCBI WGS metagenome assembly OGUN01 (sample SAMEA2580300, study PRJEB22360) | human gut metagenome | biome: human gut; feature: human-associated habitat; material: faeces | place: Denmark | collected 2008/2010
CCATGGCCATAAGCGCCCGGCGGTCGTCCTCCCGCCCCGCCAGGATGGCGATGCGGGGCAACACCTATACTCGCAGGACGGCGCTTTCTGCCCTATAGTGTTTGGTGAGCAATATCGTTCAATTTTGAAACACTCGGTCGTGCGACCGTCGGCGGTTGCACGTCGCTGCGGACAGGGGCAAATAATGGATAGCGATGCCAAGCTGAACATCTTGACCGAGGCCCTGGCTGCTGCCGGGGCCTCGGCATTGGCAATCGATGCGCGTGGGGACGTCGCGATCTCGACCATGAATGACGCGGCGCTCGAGCGGGATGTGGCGGCTTTTGTCGCTGAGCGCCTCGACCGTATAGGAGACGGTGCGCGTCTGGTTATGGGGCGTGCGGGTACGCGCCTGAGCCTGACCGTTCGCCCCACCGACAAAGAGGGCGGGGGCCTTTGGGTCGTCGTGGTCCGCGAGGTGCGCGGCGCCGCGGCGCATGCGGGCATCGAGTGGCTCAACGCCGACGAGGTTGAGGCCCGCTACGAATTGAGCGCGTACGGCATCGTTGAGGGGGCGGCCTCGGTGGCTGCGCCGGTTGCCGAGAGCTACGCGCGCGGTGTGCCCCTTATGCTCGAGGGTGAGCTGGGAGCGGGTCAGATCGAGATCGCCAAGCGCCTCTATCTGGACGGTCCTTTTGCCGATCAGCCCTTTGTTTCCCTTGCGCTTGATGAACTCACCGAGCGCGGTTGGCGCCATGTGCTCAAAAGCGCCGAATCGCCGTTGTTCCAAACGGGGCTGACCCTTTGCATTGAGGGCTGGAATGCGGTTGGCCCCCAGCGCCTCCGCGAGCTGGTCTCCACGATGACCGACACTGCGTTGGCGACGCGCTGCCATGTGGTGCTGACAGCGAATGACATGCCGGGCGGCGGCGAAAGTGATCAAGCCGCCTTTGTGACCGAGCGCTTCGCCTGTGCGGTGAGCGTGGCGCCGGCAGTCGCCGAGCAGGGAGCCGCGTCGACGAAGGTTGCGCGCTATTTGGAATATCTCGCTGATGCATTTGAGACGGCAGCACCCACGCTGTCTGCCGCGGCGACGAAGACGCTCGATGCTTACCGCTGGCCGCGCAATTATCTGCAGCTTCGCGAGGTCTCGGAACGACTGTATATATTGGCGGGGACGGGCACGGTGGACCGCGCTGTGGCGAAGGAAGTGCTCGCCCAAGAGGACGTGATTAAGACCGCAACCTTTGGCGCCCCGACGCTCGAAAGTGACCTGTATATCCTGCGACCGCTGGCCGATACCGAGCGAGATATCGCGCATCTGGTTGTAGACCATCTCCACGGCAACCGAACCCGTGCGGCGGAGGTGCTGGGCATAAGCCGTACAACGCTGTGGCGCTTGCTGAAGGACGATGACCGTTGAGCGAGGCGCCCGTGACCGCGCGCGACGCGTGTGCTACAGTCCAAAGCGTTATTGTTTCGATTTGGTTACGGCGTGCGAGGGCATATGGCTGAGACTTCAAAACCGAGCCGCAGAAGGCGGAGTGCCGCGCCGGTCAACCGACGCACGACATCGGTGACGTGGGGCAAACACGCCTCGGGGTTTGATGGCTCGTTCAAGCGCACTAAATACGGCTATCCTTCGGCAAGCGCCCGCTTGGCAATGCAGGCAGAGTCCTCGCTGTGGGGCCGCAAACGCGTGGTGGGCTCAAAGCTCAAGCACGACGGAACGCTCGGCTACATCAGCCGCGGGGCGGCTCGCCGCAGCGGGCTCAATCCCGCCGGCTGGCATCGCTACGTGCCGATCGTGGCCGCCGTTGCAGTGATCGTCATCGCACTCGCTGCGCTTGGCTATGCCGGCGGTGGCGCCAACTTGGACGCAGTGTTTAAATCGCCCGAGCTCGCGCATGCAGGTACAGAAGTTGTCGAGGGCGCTCAGACCCAGACGGGCGTCGCGCCCCAGCGTGGTATCGTTGCGGCGGCCTCCACCATCGCCGATGCGCAAAAGGACGAGGACGAACAAGGCAGCGAAGCCGAAACGGCCCAGACGAACGAAACGACGACAACTCAAATATCAACATAGCTTGCCGGCAGAAGGGGACGTTCCTTTTCTGCCGGCAGTTTGGGACACTCCCGCGCTACTTGACGTATACCACGTTGTCGCGGCGCGGCTTTGCCTCGGGTAGCGTGTCCTCGGCATAGCCCAGAATGCAGTTACCGACACCGCGCAGGCTGCCGTCGGCGGGCAGGCCCCAGCTGGCCAGCAGCTCCAGGCCCTCGGGCGAGTCAAAGACCTCATGCGCGCGGTGAATCCAGCACGAATCGACACCCAGCGCATAGGCGGCGTTGAGCAAGTTGCCCATGGCGAGCGAGCCGTCTTCCAGATGGGTGGGCACGCTGCGGTCAACCAGCACCACCACAACGGTCTTGGCACCGTAGAAGGGGTCGCTGTTGCTGTCCATGACCTGGGCGTTGAGCTGTGAGAGACGCTCGACGGTCGCGGGGTCGGTGACGGCGACAAACGTCACCGGCTGGCGGCCCATGCCGCTCGGTGCATATTGGCCGGCTTCGATAATACGTGCAAGCTTTTCGGCCTCGACGGGACGATTGCTGTATTTGCGGCAGCTGCGACGGTGAATGAGTGCTTCGATAGTCTCCATGGTGTCTCCTTGCGGTGGCGTTGCAGATGCCCCGTTCATACCCGTCGGGCTTAAACGATAGACGGTCAATTGCCCGGCCAAAAGGATAGATTTCAATTGGCAAAGTAGGTTTGCATAAAAGTACCTTCAGAATGTGACAAACCAATGGGATGGTTAAACGTTTTATCCCGTCTACCCTGCGGTTTTTTACCACTTGCCTAAATGACGAACGCATAACCTTTGATAAAGGTTTTACTAAAGGAGTACCAACGTTTATCAATGCGCCGTGGTGGCGCCGGGCCAGGAGGTAACTATCATGTTCCAGGCTGGAGATGTCGTCGAGACCGATTTCGAAGGATTTCTGAAGCTGCTGCGTTCCAAGACGCGCGCTTTCGTGTCGATCAACGATCACGAGTACTACATCACGCACACCGATGGCTATTGGCGTGTTCAGGATTGCGAGGCCCTCAACGATAAGGGCCACTTTACTGACTGCTCCGAGCTGGTCAACACGGTCTGCGAGGTTGTCGAGCTGCCGTGGATCTGCGGCAAGAGCCTGCACGACAGCTTCTCGGGCGCTACGGTCTACGAGGCCGTCGCTGCTTAACAGGCAATAAAACTCGATTTTCACGTGACCGCTGGCGTCGCCCCCGCGCCGGCGGTCTTTTTCTGTCGATAGGCCATAAAAATGCACGCATTTGCGGAGAGCCTGTTGACGATAGTCAAAACTCGGACTAATCTAGAGACACAAAATTGGTCAAAAATCGGACAATCGAATGGTGGGATAGATGAATAGTGCGGTTGCGTTGGTCGACTTCGACCGATTGCTCAATGGACTCGACCATATCTATTCGGAGTTCTCGCGCGCCTGCGGCCTTTCGGACTGCGCTTACTGGATGCTCGTCGATACCAGCACGGCGGGCGGCAGTATTGCCGTAAGCCGTCTGACAAGCGAATGGTTCTACAGCAAGCAGACCATCAACTCGGCAATTAAAACCTTGACGGCGCGGGGCTTCGCAACGTTGGAGTTTGCCGAAGGCAGTCGTAAGAACAAGGTTGTGAGCCTGACCGAAGAGGGCAGGCGATTTGCCGAGCGTTATGCGCTGCCGGCACTCAAGGCCGAGCAGCGAGCCTTTGGCGCGCTTGAGCCATGTGAGCAGCGCGAGATTATGCGCTTGATCGGCAAATTCTCTCAGGTGCTCGGCGATGAGTGCGATGCCTTTAAGCAGCATATCGCTGCCGAGAGCCAAGCCGAGAATCAAGGTGAGGGGGAGTCGTGCGACTGTTAATGAGGTTTCTAAAGCCATATCGAGGGCTTGTCGCAGTGACGCTGCTGGTGCTGCTGGTGGATAACGTCGGTACGCTGTTGGTTCCCACGATGCTGGCGAACATGGTCAACACCGGTATTACCACGGGCGATGTCGACTACATTTTACGCAACGGCCTATACATGTTTATCGCGACCAGCATGGCTAGCGGCGGCACGGTGCTGGGCTGCTATCTTTCGGCGCGCCTGGCCGCCAACGTGGCTTGCGATATCCGCAATGCCGTGTACGACAAATCGCTCGAGCTCGCGGCCAGCGATTTTGAGCGCTTTGGCACCGGATCGATGATCACGCGCTCGCTCAACGACATCAACGTGATTCAGCAGGCGATTCTGCAGACGATTCAGCTGGTGCTGCCCGTGCCGTTTTTGGCTGTGGCGGGCATCATCTTCGCCTGGTTTATCGATCCCGCCATGGGCACGCTTCTGGGCGTAGTCGTTGCGATTGTGCTGGTGGCGGCGGTCTTTACGGTTGCCAACGCGGCGCCGATTTTTATGCGCCTACAGGGCTTTATCGACCGCATGAACGTGGTGCTGCGCGAGAATATTGTGGGCGTGCGCGTCATCCGTGCGTTTAACAAGGAGCGCCACGAGGAACGGCGTCTGGACGAGGTGTTTAGCGAATACGCCGCCAACGCCATCAAAGTCAACCACCTGTTTGTGGGCCTCGACAGCTCAAGCTTCTTTTTGATGAACATCGCCGAGGTGGCGGTGCTGTGGGTGGGCGGCAACCGCGTAGGTGCCCACGCCATGCAGATTGCGAGTATCTCGGCGGTGCTGGAGTATGCAATTCTGATCCTGTTCTTTGTGATGATGGCCCAGATGGTGGTGCTGACGCTTCCGCGTGCTGCCGCGTGCCTGAACCGTGCGCAGCAGGTGTTGGAGATTGAGCCGAGTATCGTCGATGGCCAGCGTACGCTTGATGCGGCCGCGTCCGACTCAAAGGACGGGGCCGATGCGGTTGCCGTGTTCGATCACATGTCGTTTCGCTTTGACGATGCCGACGAGGACACCCTGTGCGACCTGAGCTTTTCCTGCCGTCGCGGTCAGACGACTGCGATCGTTGGCTCGACAGGCTCGGGCAAATCGACGGTGGCAAAGCTTCTGCTGCGTTTCCACGATGCCACCAAGGGCTCCATTCGCCTGAATGGTGTGGACCTGCGCGAGCTTACGCAAGACGAAATCCGCGGGCGCATTGCCTATGTGCCGCAGAAGGCGTGGCTGTTCTCGGGCACGGTGGCGAGCAACCTTCGCTTTGGTAACGAAGGCGCGACCGAGGGCGACATGCTTCACGCGCTTGAGGTTGCCCAGAGCACCTTTGTACTCGACCAACCGCAGGGGCTCGATACCCCGGTTGCCCAGGGCGGTACGAACTTCTCGGGTGGTCAGCGCCAGCGTCTGGCCATTGCTCGCGCGCTCATGAAGCAGGCCGATTTGTACATCTTCGATGACAGTTTTTCGGCCCTGGACTTTAAGACCGATGCGGCCCTGCGCCATGCATTGCAAGACGAGACGCGCGATGCCGCGGTGCTCATCATCGCGCAGCGCATCTCGACGATTCTGCACGCCGACCAGATTGTCGTGCTCAAGGACGGCGAGATTGTGGGCTTGGGCACGCATAGCGAGCTTATGGAAACCTGCGAGGTGTACCGCGCCATCGCGGAATCGCAGATGAAGGGAGGTGAGTAGCATGACCGAGGAGCTCAAGAAGCAGGGCGGCGTTGATGACGCCGTTGCCGCGGGGCTGGTCGAGGCAACGGCTCGCGAACACCGAGCTGGATGACGCCGCCAAGGCTGCAGCCGAGCGCGAGGCTCGCCGCCAAGCGCTCTACGAGGAAAACGAGCGCGCCGAGGACGAGCGCGCCCGCGCTGAGGCAGAGCGCATGCGCGATGTGGACGACGAGGACGAGAAACCCCGCGACACCTGGGCGACGGTGCGCCGCCTGTGGAGCGAGGCTGCCGGCGACCATTGGCGCTTCTATATCGTGTTCGCGAGCATTGTGTTCTATGTCATCTTTAACACTGCCGCGCCGGCATATAGCGCCCGCGTGATCGATGAGCTGTGGGGCCACATTCAGGTAGCGTTTGTCAACAACGCCACCTTCAGCATCACCTGGGAGAACTGTGGCAGGACTATCTTCATCTACTTTTTGATTTGGACGGCCGCCGCTTCGTTCTACGCGCTCCAGAGCTTTTTGATGTCGAGCGTGGCCGAACGCCTCAATCTGTGCCTGCGCAACCGCATCGCGCAAAAGCTCAACCGTCTGCCGCTCGCCTATTTTGACGCGCATCGTCCCGGCGAGGTCGTCAGCCGCGCGACCAACGACCTGGACAAGATGTCCGAGAGCATGCAGCGCGGCTTGCTGCAGCTGCTCGTGTCGATCGGCACGGTTGTTGGTGCTGTGAGCGTGATGTTCGTGTTCAGCGTGCAGCTTACGCTCGTCTTTCTGTTCTTTACGGCACTGTCGCTGCTGGTGACGAAGGTCGTCTCGCGCCGCACACACGATGTGACGGGCGAGCGCCAGGAGTGGGTGTCCAAGATTACGAGTGCGGTCGAGGAAGGCTATTCGGGCCGTCTGGTGATCCGCGCGTTTAACCGCGAACGTCAGAGCTCCGCTGAGGTGCACGAGGCTTCGAAGGAACTGGCTCGTGTGAGCACCAAGGCCGACTTTATGATCAATGCTGTCGGCCCCGCGGTGCGCTTTATCGGCCGTTTGGCGCAGATCGTTATTGCGCTTGTGGGCTGCAGCATGCTGGTTGCCGGTCACATGACCGTCGGCGTGTTCCAGGCGTTCTTCCAGTTTATCTACGAGGCGTCCGAGCCCATGACGCAGTTGTCGTTTACCTTCAACTCACTGCAGAGCGCGCTGGCGAGTGCAGAGCGCGTGTTCGACCTGCTCGATGAGCCCGAGATGGAGGCCGATCCGCTGCCGGACAAGGCCGCCAAGCTGCCGGGTCGCGTGGAGGGCCGCGTCTCCTTTGAGCATGTGCGCTTTGGTTATTCGCCCGACAAGCCGCTTATGCGCGACGTGTCGTTTACCGCCGAGCCGGGCCAGAAGATTGCCGTGGTGGGAACCACGGGCGCAGGCAAGACGACGCTCATCAACCTGCTCATGCGCTTCTACGAGATTGACGGCGGGCGTATTACGCTCGACGGCGGGGATACGAGCCGCATGGACCGCGGCGAGCTACGGCAGCAGTTTGGCATGGTGCTGCAAGACGCCTGGCTGTTCGACGGCACGATTGCCGAGAACATCGCCTACGGCTGCCCCGAGGCAACGCGCGAGGAGGTTGTTGCGGCTGCGCGCGCCGCCCAGGTTGACTTCTTTGTGCGCACCATGCCGCAGGGCTACGACACGCGCGTGGCCAACGATGCCGAAAGTATCAGCCAGGGCCAGCGTCAGCTGCTGACCATCGCTCGCGTGCTGCTCAACAACCCGGCGATTCTCATTCTGGACGAGGCGACCTCAAGCGTGGACACGCGTACCGAGCTTGCTATCGGCCGCGCCATGGACGCGCTTATGCGCGGGCGCACGAGCTTTGTGATCGCGCATCGCCTGTCGACGATCGTGGACGCCGACCTGATCTTGGTCATGGACCACGGCAACATTATCGAGCAGGGCACGCATAAGGAGCTGCTCGCAGCCGAGGGCGCTTATGCCGACCTCTATCTGAGTCAGTTCGCATAATGTGACAAAGGGACAGTCTCTTTGCCACATCACAAATAAGGCGCGCCGGGGGTGAATCCTCTGGCGCGCCTTTGCGTTGGCGTCAATGTTGTCGGTGGTCGTCCGCCTCTAGCGTTCGTCCACGAGCTTGGCGACGAGGGCTTTGAGCTCGGCCACCTCTCGCTCGAGTTCCTTGACGCGGCGGGCATTCTCGGTGATGCCCTGGCGGTTGAGGGCACTCTGCTCGGCGGCGTCATCGGGCATGTACTCGCGATGCTGCTTGGCATCGAAGCTCTCCTCGAACACGCGGCAGCCGTTGCGCTTGATGATGCGTCCCGGCACGCCCGCGACGGTGCAGTTGTCGGGCACGTCCTTGACGACAACCGAGTTGCCGCCGATTTTGACGTTGTTGCCGATGCGGATGTTGCCGAGCACCTTGGCGCCCGTGCCCACGGTGACGTTATTACCGAGCGTTGGGTGGCGTTTACCGGTCTCGTTGCCGGTACCGCCGAGCGTGACGCCCTGGTAGAGCACGCAGTTGTCGCCCACGACGGTGGTCTCGCCGATGACGACGCCCATGGCGTGGTCGATAAAGAAGTGCTTGCCGATCTGTGCGGCGGGATGAATCTCGACGCCGGTGATGTGGCGGGTGATTTGCGAGAGCACGCGGGCGAGCGAGCGATGACCGCGCTCCCAGAGCCAGTGCTCGGGCACGTGGTTCCACTTGGCGTGCAGGCCAGGATAGGAAAGGAAGATGACCAGACCGTTTTGCGCGGCGGGGTCCTGCGCTTGGACGGTCTTGATGTCCTCGCGAATGGTATTGATAAAGCTCACCGGCCGCCCTCCCTTAGCGCCATGGCAATGCGATTCAATAAAGTATAGCGATTCGCTAGGGATTAGGAAGGACAATCTTGGCGGCATTGCGCGACAGGTGTCAGTTATGCAAACTTGCTGGTAATGGAGTCATGCTTTTGTGGGGTTGCGCACGAGGGGGCACCGCAACCGTATACTGGTCAACTTGGACGTATCCGCGCCCACAACTGAGAGGTTTTACTTCATGGGTTTCATCAATTTTATTGCCGAGCTGCTTAAGGACCCGCGCACCGCGATCGCCAGCTGGATCGCCGCCGGCCCGCTTATGGCCTACGGCTGCGTGTTCCTGATCATCTTTATCGAGACGGGCGTGGTGTTCTTCCCGTTCCTTCCCGGTGATTCGCTGCTGTTCGCCTCGGGTTTCTTTGCCCACAATGGCGGCTTTAACATTGTGGCGCTTCTGGCCACCGCATGGGCCGCTGCCATTTTGGGCGATCAGTGCAACTTTATGATCGGTCACTTCTTTGGCAAAAAGATTATCGCTTCGGGCAAGGTCAAGGCCATGACGCCCGAGCGCATCAAAAAGTCCGAGGATTTCTTGGACAAGTGGGGTCACCTGGCCATCTTCCTGGGCCGCTTCTTCCCGTTTATCCGCACCTTTGTGCCCTTTATCGCCGGCATGGGCGGCATGCACTGGCGCAACTTTGTCATCTTTAACGTGCTGGGTGGCATTACCTGGTCGACGCTCTTTACACTGCTGGGCTACTTCTTTGGCGGCATCCCCTTTGTGCAGGAGCACTTTGAGTTGCTAATCGTTGGCATCGTTGCCGTGTCGATCATCCCGACCGTGGTCGGTCTGGTTAAGGCTAAGCTGGGCAAAAAGAACGCGTAGCTCGAGCCAGCGCGCAAACCGTGCAGTTGAGGCCCGTCACCGCTTACGGTGGCGGGCCTCTTTAGTTTCGGTCAAATGAAAATACTTTACTTAGTTAAAGAAAAGCGTTTTATCAGACGCGTACGGGGAGTACAATCTCGTGCATGCGAATCGACGTGCCATCGGCTTTGATGCCGTTCGCGTGTCCCGTCCGGCTCTACGCTCCGGGCGTGCGACGTTGCGACGCGGTCGGCCTCGGTCCTTGCGTGCGAGTTCGCGAGTATGCAACTGTGTATGTAAGGAGCGACATATGACTGTCGAGAAGAAGGATATCGATTGGGGTAGCCTCGGCTTTGGCTACATGAAGACCGATTACAGCTACGAGGCCCATTGGAAGGATGGCGAGTGGGACGAGGGTGGCCTGACCACCGACCACACCCTGCACGTTTCCGAGTGCGGTGGCATCTTCCATTACTGCCAGGAGGTCTTTGAGGGCCTGAAGGCCTACACCGCCGAGCACGGCAGCATCGTCTGCTTCCGCCCCGACATGAACGCCGAGCGTATGTACAACTCTGCGCAGCGCCTCGAGATGCCCCCGTTCCCCAAGGACAAGTTTGTTGAGGCCGTCAAGCAGGTCGTTTCTGCCAACGCCGCCTGGGTTCCGCCCTTCGGTTCCGGCGCGACCCTGTACGTGCGTCCGTTTATGATCGGCTCCGGTGACGTGATCGGCGTGGCTCCCGCTCCTGAGTACACGTTCCGCATTCTCGTGACCCCGGTCGGTCCGTACTTTAAGGGTGGCCTCAAGCCCGTCAAGCTGCGCGTTTCCGAGTATGACCGTGCCGCACCGCACGGCACCGGCAACATCAAGGCCGGCCTGAACTACGCCATGTCCCTTAAGCCCACGATGGAGGCCCATCGCGAGGGCTATGCCGAGAACCTGTATCTCGACTCCGAGTCCCGCACCTATGTCGAGGAGACCGGCGGCGCCAACGTCCTGTTCGTGAAGGAGGACGGCACGCTCGTCGTTCCGCAGTCGCACACCGACTCCATTCTGCCCTCCATCACCCGTCGTTCGCTCGTTCAGGTCGCTCAGGACCTGGGTATGACCGTCGATCAGCGCCCCGTCGAGTGGGCCGAGGTCAAGGCCGGCACCTTTGTGGAGTGCGGCCTGTGCGGCACCGCTGCCGTCATCTCCCCGGTTGGCGAGATCGACAACAAGGTTTACGGCGCCGACGAGACCGTGACCTTCCCGGCTGGCTACACCGAGATCGGTCCCGTGATGAAGAAGCTTCGCGAGACCCTGACTGGTATCCAGTCCGGTGCTGTCGAGGACAAGCACAACTGGGTTTACACCGTCGCGTAATTAGCCTTTCCTGTCCGGGTAGGGAGCTTGCTCTCCGCCCTGCGGGCTCGGCGATGTCACAACGAACAATAATTAATCTGAATTAAAGATGGTGCGCGGCCTTTTAGGCCGCGCTTTTGTTTTGGTTCGCGCCATGTGGGGGTGGTGGCGACGTGCATTTTTGCGAGTATTCTGCAATCGAAGACCCCTGCATACCGACCTCGGGCAAAAAATCGGGAGTTCTCGATGTTTTCTACGGATGATGGGCGGGGTTATGGGCTGACAGCGTTTGATTTGCAGGGACATTCGCGGTCTTTGGCATTTATCGTGGCGCCCGAAGCTCCTGGTTATGTTGAATACTCCTAAAAATGCACGGCGCTTAGAGGGGGACCTTCGCGAAAAAGGAAACCGCCCCGTCGAAGTATGCATTCGACGGGGCGGTTTATGCATTTGGCCGATTAAGGATGCACTGCCAAACTACTAGAACTTGACGGTCGGGGCCTGGCGGGCTGCTTCGGCGGCCTCGAAGCCCTGGCGCTCCTTAAACTGAAAGATGCCGGCAAAGATGACAGCTGGGAACGTCTGAATGGCGTTGTTGTAGCTGAGCACGCAGTCGTTGTAGCTCTGGCGTGCATAGCTAATCTTGTTCTCGGTATCCTCGAGCGATGCCTGCAGCTGCGTAAAGTTGGTGTTTGCCTTAAGATCGGGGTAGGCTTCGGCTACGGCGAAGAGCTGACGCAGCGCACCGGTCAGCACGTTGTCGGCTTCCATCTTGGCCTCGGGCGTGGTGGCCTTGACGGCGGTGTTACGCGCGCTGATCACGGCGGAGAGCGTCTCCTGCTCGTGCTTGGCGTAGCCCTTGACGGTCTCGACCAGGTTGGGGATCAGGTCGTTGCGGCGCTGCAGCTGCGTATCGATGTTCTGCCAGGCGTTATCGATGCGGTTACGCTTGGTGACCATGTTGTTGTAGATGCCGGCGATGGCGCAGACAATCACAATGACAACAACGATGCCGATGATGACGGTAATCATGATGTCTCCGTTTCGAATGGCCGCGGCGGCATGCGCCAGCTGCCGTTGGTATAACGCTACTAGTATACCCGCAACGTTTTGCCGTGCCGAACTTTCCGGCAAGCGTTATGTTTTCGGCGGGGTCGGCACTGGGGCAAAGCGCGCGAGGTACAGGTGTAAGATATGCGACAGATTGACGAGTGTTGTCTTTGCCCTGAGGATGGCGATACGGATGGACCTTCGCATCAAGAAAACCTACCGCGCCCTGTTCGATGCCTTTACCGAGCTTCTCGAGGAGCATCGTTTTGAGGACCTGACGGTTGCCATGCTGTGCGACCGCGCCATGATTCGCCGCACGACGTTCTACAAGCACTTTCGCGACAAGAACGATTACTTTGCCTTTTATATCGATGAGCTCATGTCGGGCTTGCCGCAAAAACAGCCCGATGAGGCCGGCGCAGTGTCTGCCGAGGACGTGCGCGCGCTTCGGCACGCGATTTTGGACGATGCCATGGATTTGATTCTGACGCACGAGCGGCTCATGGATAACATTTTGGCAAGCAGCATGTCGGGCATGTTGACCAACGTTATTTGCGACCGCATTGCCCGCTCCATCCGCGAGCGTGTGATGAACGTGCTTGCCGAGGATGCCCTGGCCCCCGTGTCACTTGAGACGACGTCTGAGTTTGTCGCCGGCGGTATTATTCGACTTTTCACGATATGGTGGGAGTCGGGCCACGATCTTGAGCGTCGACCTGAGATAGCCGACGTGGTCGATGCACTGTTTGAGCGGACCATGACGCCGGTGCATCACTAGAAGTGGCGGAGAGAGGGGGATTCGAACCCCCGGAACGCTCTCGCGCTCAACGGTTTTCAAGACCGCCGCATTCAACCGCTCTGCCATCTCTCCGTGAGTCGTAATGATAGCATCGTTTTGAATTTGCAACAGGGAAGGCGAACGATGACGATCACCGAAATCGACGAGAAGTTCATGCGCGAGGCGCGGGGGGGGGCTCGCGCCGCCGCTGCGGTGGGCGAGGTACCGATTGGTGCCGTGGTAGTGCGTGCGGGTGAGATTGTCGCGCGGGCGCACAATCGGCGCGAGCTCGACCAGGATCCTTCGGCTCATGCAGAGTTCGCGGCCGAGTGCGCCGCTGCCCAGGCGCTTGGCCGCTGGCGTCTTTCCGACTGTACGGTCTATGTGACGTTGGAACCCTGCTGCATGTGCGCGGGCCTTATGGTCAACGCGCGCGTGGGGCGCTGCGTGTATGGCGCGGCCGATGCCAAGGCGGGTGCGCTGGGCTCGTTGTATGACCTCAATGCCGATTCGCGCCTGAACCATCGGTTTAACGTGACGGCTGGGGTCCTGGCGGATGAATGCCGCGAGCTGCTGAGTAGCTATTTTGGCGGTCTGCGCGGAACGGGCGGCGTTGATTGCGGTTGTGGGGCCGATCTTGAGGCGCATGCTGCTCATGCCGAGGCGCTTGCGGACGCCGATGGGGATGCTGGCGATCGCCAGCGCCGCCAACAACGACGTGACGGCATGGTGCCTGCTGGCGGCGGTGATCGCCGTGGCCCGGGCCGGCAGCGTGACCAGCGCGTTTTTCACCATCGTGCTGACGGCGCTGTATATTTTGTTCATGTTCTACCTGGTCAAGCCTTTCCTGCGCAAGATCGGGGAGTTTTATAACAAACAGGAGACGGTCAGCAAAACGCTGGTCGCCTTTATTTTTCTGGTGCTGATCATTTCGTCCTACATTACCGAAATCCTCGGGATCCATGCGCTGTTCGGCGCTTTCCTGGCC
>OGUN01001914.1_pt1 | contig 13434 bp, 12 predicted proteins | sample 1553621 | NCBI WGS metagenome assembly OGUN01 (sample SAMEA2580300, study PRJEB22360) | human gut metagenome | biome: human gut; feature: human-associated habitat; material: faeces | place: Denmark | collected 2008/2010
TCCGAAGGCGGGTTGTCTAGCTTCCGCAGAACATGTTCTTCTCCGCCGTCAACGAGGGCATTGCCAATGCCCAGGCGATGGTCGACGAGCGTATGGCCTCCGTGACGGGCGGCATGAACATACCGGGGCTCTTCTAAACGTTCATGAAGAAGGAAGCGTCAATCCAACATGCGCTCGAGGAGATCGAGCGCATGCCGGGCATCGGGCCCAAATCCGCGCAACGTATTCTCAACTGGCTCCTGACCAGCGACGATGAAGTCGCACTTGGCATCGCCGAGGCAATCGTCGACGTCAAGAAGGCAATTCACCTCTGTCCGCGCTGCCATAATTTCGCCGAAGGGGAGCTCTGCGCCATCTGCGCCGATCCGGGCCGCGAGAGCGAGACGATTTGCGTCGTCGCCGAGCCGCGTGATGTCGAGGCAATCGAGCGGACCGGCATCTACCAGGGCCTCTACCATGTTCTCGGTGGCGTCATCAATCCCATGGAGGGGTCGATGCCCGAGGACCTGCACATCTCTGACCTCATGGCGCGTCTGGGCAGCGAGCCCGTCGAAGAGGTTTTGGTCGCCACGAACCCTGATGTCGAGGGCGAGACGACGGCCAGTTACCTGGCCCGCATCATCAAGCCGCTCGGCATTCGCGTGACACGTCTGGCAAGCGGTCTTCCCGTGGGAGGGGAGCTCGAATCCGCCGATGAGGTCCCCCTCGGCCGTGCCATCGAGTCGCGCCGCGAGCTGTGAAATAAGAGCCCTTCAAATTTAAACCAGGCGAATACAACAGGCGATTGCGGGCATCTCGAGCAGACATGCGACGAGCGCGATGCGATCTTGCGAGGACTGTCTGAGCGCGCGATTTATGCGCGCGAGTCCCGCAGCGGTATCGCACGAGGCGCAGGTCGGGTGCGAGGGCAAGCCCGCAATCGCCTGTCGGATTCGCCCACCTGTCACGTTCCCGTTACCGGGCACTGCATCATGCTGGAGTATAATAGCCGCTTACATTGCAAATCCCTGCGCAGCACACATGCGCATGCTAGGCGAAAGAGCAACACGTGTCAGATTCAAGGGAATCCGAGGTCTTTCAGCACTTCGGCGCGTATAGCGGTTATGACCAAAGCTACTCCAGCCACTTCAACGTCAAGCGTGGCTTGCGCAATGCAGATGGCACGGGCGTCGTCGCCGGCATCACCTCGATATCAAACGTGCACGGCTACCTCACGGACGAGGGCGTGCGCGTGCCCGACGAGGGTCGCCTGACCCTGCGTGGCTACGATATCGAGGATCTCGTCGACGCGGCCGCAGCAGAAGATCGCCCCGGTTACGAGGAACTCGCTTACCTGCTCATCGCGGGTGACTTGCCCAAGCGGGCCGAGCTCAGCCGCATATGATACGCTGGCCCTTGATCTCCTCCAGACGCTCGAGCGCCCAGCGGTATTTGAGCGCCAGCGATTCATAGATGCACCGCGCGATCTGCCCAACGGTTTCGTTAACAACCTCATCATGAACTATCCGTCCGAAAACGTCATGAACATGATGGCTCGCAGCGTGCTCATGCTCTATGCCGCCGATGGTGCGGACGAAATCGACGCCATCAACGAGCGTCACGAGGTCGAGGTCGCTGTCCAGCTCCTGAGCCGCCTTCCCCGCATCGCTGCCTTGTCCTACCTTGCGAGCCGGCAGCGCACCGTCGCGGGAAGCCCCATGTACATCAACCCGCCCAAGCCGGGGCTGTCGACCGCCGAGACCTTCCTCTACATGTTGCGCCACGACATGCAGTACACGGCCGAGGAGGCGCGCATGCTCGACATCATGCTCATGCTGCATGCAGAGCATGGCGGTGGCAACAACTCGACTTTCACCACACGCGTCCTCACCTCGAGTGGCACCGATGCGTATTCGGCCTATGCGGGCGGTATCTGCTCGCTCAAGGGCCCGCGCCATGGCGGGGCAAACATCAAGGTGGTCGATCAGCGTCGCGACCTCATGGAGCAGGTGCAGGATACGGGCGACGAGGGCCAGGTCGCCGATTATCTGCGTCGCGTCCTCAAGAAGGAGGCCTTCGACGGCAGCGGCCTTGTCTATGGCATGGGACATGCCGTCTACACGCTCAGCGACCCGCGTGCGGTTATCTGCAAGAAGTACGCGCGCGAGCTTGCCAGGGGTACGGAACATGAACGGGAGTTCGAGCTCATCGAAACCATTGAGCGTCTTACCCCCGAGCTATTCCGGGAGCTTCGGGGTTCGCGCAAGGCGATTTGCGCCAACATCGACATGTATTCCGGTCTCGTTTACATGATGCTCGGCATTCCCGAGGAGCTTTACACGCCTCTGTTTGCCACGGCGCGCATGGCCGGCTGGGCGGCGCATCGCTTTGAGGAGATCGTCGAGGGCAAGCGCATCATTCGCCCCGCATACAAGGCGGTGAACAGTTCCCGTTCGTATGTCCCCATGGACGAGCGCGAGCAAACGGTGCAGGAAGAGGTCGTTCAGGAGATCGACCAGGTGCAGGCGTTCTACAACGATTAGACGAAGATAAGACGACGAGAAGCAAAGGGGCGTGCTCGTATGGCAAAGGAACTGAAGATTGGCACGGCGGAGGAGCGAGAGGCTTTGGCCGAGCAGGCGCTTACAGACGAGGACATCGTCGATGCACTCGCGCAGGAGATTGCCGGGTCGAGCAGGATCCGGCGTCAGAAAGCCGCATCGACCGTCGCGCTCATCGCCGACAAGGATGCCAGTGTGCTGTTGCCCTTTGCGGATGACATAGCGAGCGGCCTGACCAAGCCGGAGGCGCAGACGCGCTGGGAGGTGCTGCATGCCCTCGACCAGATGGGCAAGGCGGGCCAGCGTTACGATGAGGACGTGCTCGTCGCTGCGGAGGATTCCCTCTACGACGAGACCAACGGATTCGTGCGCGAGGCGGCCTTCCACTTCTTCTGCGGCTATGGCAGCGCATCGACCGACAACTCCGAGGAGGTCTGGACGCAGATCGACGAAGCGATCCAGTGCTACCACGGCAATCCCGAATTCACCGACATGCTCACGCAGCTCGTCGCCTTTGCCGAGGGAAACATCTCGCTTGCCACGAGCTCCGCGCTCGCCCAGCGCATGAAGTTCGATTCCGAGAACGCGTCGGGAACCCTGCGCATGCGTTCCGAGCAAATCGTCGCCGCCCACAAGAATCGTCTCGAACGGGAGAAGTAGCCTGCCGCAACGAGACAAATGCCGCCGGAGCACTTTTGTCTCATTCGCCGCGGGATGCCTCAGTGTTTTCGCACCTGCACGGGATGCAAGTCGAGCACCTCCGCGAGCCTGCTGGCATAGTAGCGGATGCCGCTTGGCGTGCCGCATTCCCCGGCGATGTTGAGGAGCAGTAGCTCGACGACGTCGCTGCGGTTCTTGAAGAGCATGTGGTATTTGCGCACGAGCAAGTCAAGGAATCCAATTGCCTGCACGTCGAGCGAGACGTGCACGTGACGCGTCGTCGTGAGCGCGGGATCTCCGATTTGCTCGATGATCCTGTCTGCCCGGATGCCGGCAAGACCGATGACAAAACTGTCATCGGGTTCTGCGATGTATATATGCTCCGAGAGGAAGATAATGGTCTCGACGAGCTGGCTCATGCTCGCAAAGGTCACCGTATCGTTCTTGAGCAGCGGAAGCATCGAGGCATAGACGTCCTTCCCGATGGTAAGCCGAATCGTCTCCTTGGGCTCCTCGCGCTGTGGTCTACCGGTCATCTAGTCACCCTGTTCTTTGGTATGGAACGCGGCTCATGCCGCGAAAATTATAGAGGACAAGGAGGTCAGCGCGCAGGCAGAGGAGAAGCGCCCTTACAGGGAGGGGACTGGGCAAATGAATACTGCATGTGGCACGAGCGACGCGGTCGTTTTGACGACGCACGAGAGAAGCGGATACTTCACGTCGGTGCTTGGGGATGACATCGACCTGCGCTTCGATCCGCACCACGGGGGCACGCTCGATACCGTGCTCCACAACACGATCGCGGCAGGCGGTAGCCTCGCGATCATCGACGAGGCCTTCTTCGTCGATTCGGACGACATGGCCATGGGGCTCGAGAGCTTCTTCAGGGAGGAGAGCAATCCCGAACGCCTCAAGCTCATCATCGTATGCACGCATCGTGACGCAGGCGACGTGTTTCTCGCCTTCCTCGTCATGTATTGCGGCATCTACAACATCATCTACGGGAAGACCGGCATCGACGTGAGCATTGCCCTCGATAGGCTCATCAGGCGAGATAACACGCGCTTTGACGTGCTTCATCTTGCCGAGGCCGGGTGCTGGCGCGAGGCGAAACTCGCCAGGGAGCGTGCCGAGCTCGGGATCGCCGACCATGACGAGACGTCCTACCAGGCCGCAGATGGCAAGGGCGACTTCAGGAAGGTCAGCCGCGATGTGCTCATCGATGTCAGGAATATACGACTCGTGAACATGCACATCGAACTGAGCGCTGTGTCTGCCTGAAGGAGGGGCTGTCGCGGGTGTCTCCTGGTCCAAATGAAACCATGGTTTGCAAAAATCCATAACTTGGCGAAATGATTCTTCCCTCCGATGAGAATCGGGGCGGGTACCCTGCCTTCTCGCAAGAGCTTTAGCGAGGAGGGAAGATGAGCATAGTCGTTCCACCTGCACCTTCGCACGAGAGCGCCTCGGCTGTGATGGCACGGCTCGCCCGGCTTTCGCAGGGCGGCCCTTCTGAGGAGAAAGGCGAGCAGGCGGCGCGTCGGCCGCGCATGCTACTCGTCATGTCCTGCCTTTTGTGCGCCTGCGGCATATTCTTGCTCATCTGCACGCTTGCGGTCATGTGTATGCCCGATACCCCATTGTCCCAAGTCGTCTTCCTCATCTGCGAAACGTTGTCTTGAGGGAGAGTGCACGGCCATGAACGACGAACTGAAGCTGGACCTCGATGCATCTTTCGATGCCGACGAGGATATGGAAGCCGATCCGGAGGCGGAGCCATGCACACGAACGCTTCCGGCCGGGCACGTCAAGCGCGACGAGCTCGTGTCGACCATGTTGCAGGATCGTAACGTCCTGCGTCTGATCACCGGTCCAGCCGGGTTTGGCAAGACGGAACTCGCGCATGAGTATGCCAGACGTCTCTTCTCTGCCGACGACGTCACCTGGATCGATGCCACGAGCCCCGACTTCTTGCTGATTCTCGACAAGGGCGACAACGCATCTCTGAGGCGCGTTGCGGCGGCATCGGCCCTAGTCGTCCTCGACGGACTGCCCTGGTTGCATGAAGAACGCGCCCGCACCCTCTCGGAATGCATCGACGAGGTGCTGTTTGCCGGCATCGAGGTTATCGTGACCACGACGCCCTCGTGTGATTCCCTGAGCGCCCTGCAGACCGACCGTGTATCCATACACGCCGCCGATCTGCTTGTCTCCGAGCAGGAATGCGCGCCCTGCCAGGTGACCGAACAGGACGGGGGAAGCCGTGCGTTTGCCAGGAAACGCTGGAACGACGCGGGCAAGCGACTCTTCGGACGCGTGCCGTCGGTTATCTGGGGCGTCAACACGGAGGCGCAGCGGGACTGCCTCAAGGGCCTGTTCGCGGAGAAGCTGCCGCTTGACCTCATATGCGGCATGTTCGCCATGTTTCTGTTCGAAACGGGTGGCATGCGCGATCTCGAGGCGGCCGGCATCATGCTCAGGAGCGAGGACATCGCCCTCATCGTGCGCGATTATCCGGTCTTCGGCATCGACACGGTCTCGGGGGAGTTCAAGGTCGCGCGGTTCGAACTGGATGACCTCAAGCGGGCCATCGTCGAGAACAAGCTCGAGCCGGTCGTGCTGGAGGGCAACCACGCGTTGTCCGAACGCGTGCTCGGCGCACTGTTCAGACGCGGTGATTTGCGCCGCGGGTCTGCCGTCATCGATGCCTTCTGCAACGACGAGCGCTGCGCGAGCTGGCTCGTCGAGCGCGGATGGGACTTTCTCGATGCAGGCGAGACGCATCTCGTGTCCACGCTGCTCGGCCGCTGTCCCGAGGCGATCTATGCGGGCAGCGGGGTGCTGCAGGCGATGCACGCCTGGGTTGCCGGGCTTTCGGGAGATGGCCGCGAGGCATGCCATATCGCCCGGCATGTCCTCGTCATGCGACAATCGGCGCAACGGCCGGACATCGCGTGCATCGCGGCTCGCATTGCCCTCGCGCAATTCGACGATAACGCCATCATCTCCACCGAGCGAAACGAGCTCGCGTCGGAAACCGCGCCAATCGACCCGATCGATTTCATCGCCTGCGTGCTGGATTCCTGTACGAACGTCGAGGTGGCTCGCGCGTTCCGACTGGATTGCTCGCAAGATGACGTCCGGTACGAGAAAACGCGACGGGCACCGGGAAAGCAACGCGCGCGGCAGCTCACCGCGCTGTTCACGGAGCACGCCGAGAGATTCGGGGATTCCAGGGCGTTCAGGGTTGCGTTGCACGTGCTGGCCCATGTCGACAGCACCGACTTGCACCATCTGGTCCGGGACCTGGGTTGTGATGCCGTGCTCAGGATGCGCAGGGGCGGTGTCGCCAGCTTTTCCGATGCCGTGCTCGTGCGGGACATGTGGCAGGCGGGTTACTTCGGGCTTGTCGGACCCGTCATCGACCGTCGCGATGCCAGGGTCCTCGATGGAGCCGCCCATATGCTGGAGGCGCTTGCGACCTGCTGTGGTTACGAGACCATCGCGATACCCTGGAATCTGCGCGACGCTTCCGCACATGGTGCCGCGCCGGTATCGAAGGTTACCGACGGTTCCAACGTCGACGAAATGTACGTGCGTCTCTTCGGTGGTTTCGAGGTGACCATCGGCGACCGATTCCTCAGCGAGGGCAAATGGCGCAAGAAGGCCCGCGCGCTCTTCGCCCTGCTCGTGCTCAACCAGGGTCGGGACGTTCCGCGCGATGACCTGTTCAAGCAGATGTGGCCCGGTTTGCCGCGCGCCCATGCGCTCGATAACTTCTACACCGTCTGGGGCAATTGCATCTCGATTGTCGGAGAGGCGCCCTATTTGGAGCGCAATGGCGAGTACTGTCGCATCGACCCGCGCTTCGTGCGCTCCGATGTCGCCGAGTTCGAGCAGCTTACGCGGCATTTGCTTGCCTCCGATCACGATGCGGGGCACCTGCTCGACACCTATGCCAAGATCGAGGTCCTCTACCGCGGGAGCCTCATGCCGAGCGAGAAGAACGTGCGCGCCGTCAACGCGCAGCGTGACCGCTACCGCGCCCTCTACGTCGATGCCATGGTCGCCGCGACGGAGTGCGCCTTGCAGGCGCATGACATGCGCGTCGCCCTGTGGTTCGCGCGCAAGGCCATGGAGGAGGACCAGACGCGCGAGGACGTGTACCGCGCGCTCATGAAAGCGCAGATAGCATCGGGACAGCGGTGCCCGGCAATCAAGACCTACCTCTCGTGTCGTGACTACCTGCAAAGCTCGCTCGGCCTCGATCCCTCCATCGAGACGCGCGAGCTCTACAACGCGCTCGTCACCACCGATCCGGAGCTCCTGCGCCTGGAGACGGCGCTTGCGCAGAAGACGGTCTGATACGAAGGGGCGACGCACGTGTGGTGTGTGCCTTCTGTGGGCATGCAGATGTTCCCCACTCGTCAGGAAGGGGCGCCATTGCCCTGTGCTAAAGTAATGTGAACACCAATATCGTTTCAGGAAAATAAAGGCAGAATCATGGCAAACCTATTTTCTAAGATTCTCTCCGCCGGCGAAGGCAAGGAAATCAAGGCGTTTCGCAACAGGGTCGGCGAAGTCAATTACCTCGAAGACGAGATATCTCAACTCAGCGATGAGGAGCTTCGCGAGAAGACCATCGAGTTTCGCGAGCGCTACGCAGACGGCGAGTCACTCGAGGAATTGCTCCCGGAGGCATTTGCCGTCGTGCGCGAGGCGTCGGTGCGCACGTTGGGCCTGCGTCACTTCGACGTGCAGCTCATCGGCGGCATGGTCCTCAACGAGGGGCAGATCGCCGAGATGAAGACCGGCGAGGGCAAGACGCTCGTCTCGACGCTCGCGGGCTATCTCAACGCCATCCCCGGCGAGGGCGTGCACATCGTCACCGTCAACGATTACCTGGCCAAGCGCGATAGCGAATGGATGGGACAGGTCTACGAGTTCCTTGGCATGAGCGTCGGCCTCATCCAGAACGGCACCAAGACCGCCGCGCGCAAGGCCGCCTACGATGCGGACGTGACCTATGGTACCAATGCCGAGTTCGGCTTCGACTATCTGCGTGACAACATGGTCGTCAATCCCGATTCGCGCGTGCAGCGTGGTCACGCGTTCGCCATTGTCGACGAGGTCGACTCCATCCTCATCGACGAGGCGCGCACCCCGCTCATCATCTCGGGTGCCGGCTCGCAGTCGACGGACACCTACCGCAAGTTCGCCAATGCGGTCAAGCATCTCTCCAAGGACGTCGACTTCGAGATGGACGAGGCCAAGCGCACCATCGCCACGACCGACAGCGGCCTGCAGCATGTCGAGTCGCTGCTCGGCATAGAGGACATCTATTCGGACATCTCCGGACAGCTCTCCAATCACCTGCAGCAGGCGCTCAAGGCCCAGTTCCTGTTCCATCGCGACAAGGATTACATCGTCCAAAACGGCGAGGTCAAGATCGTCGACGAGTTCACGGGTCGCATCATGGAGGGTCGCCGTTATTCGGAGGGCCTGCACCAGGCCATCGAGGCCAAGGAAGGCGTGCTCGTGCGCGCGGAAAACCAGACGATGGCTACCATCACGCTACAGAACTACTTCCGCCTATATGACAAGCTCTCGGGCATGACCGGTACGGCCAAGACCGAGGACGCCGAGTTCCGCGACATCTACAAGCTTCCCGTCGAGGTGATCCCGTCCAACCGGCCGGTCATTCGCGAGGAGCTGCCCGACCTCGTCTATCGTACGGTCGACGCCAAGTTCAACGCCGTGGCCGACGATGTCGCCGAGCGCCATGCGCGCCAGCAACCCTGCCTGGTCGGCACCATCTCCATCGAAAGCTCGGAACGGCTTTCCTCGCTGCTCTCCAAGCGTGGCATCAAGCATTCGGTGCTCAACGCGAAGTTCCACGAGCAGGAGGCAAACATCGTCGCGCAGGCCGGTCGCGCCGGGGCCGTCACCATCGCCACCAACATGGCCGGCCGTGGTACCGACATCCTGCTCGGTGGCAACCCCGAGTACCTCGCGCGCGACATTCTCGCGCAGCGCGGTGTCGAGGAAGACGACATCACCGACGAGCAGTGGGAGGCCGCGCTCGCCGAGGCGAGGGAGATCTGCGGCGAGGAAGCGCGCATCGTGCGCGATGCTGGTGGTCTTGCCGTCATCGGTACCGAGCGTCACGAGTCACGACGCATCGACAACCAGCTGCGCGGCCGTTCCGGCCGTCAGGGCGACCCGGGATCCTCGCAGTTCTACCTCTCGCTCGAGGACGACCTCATGAGGCTCTTTGGTGGCGATCGCATGGACCGCATCAGCGGTCTCATGCAGCGCACAGAGATTGACGATGACATGCCCATCCAGGCCAAGATGGTCACCAAGGGCATCGAGAGCGCCCAGCGCCAGGTCGAGGCCATGCACTTCTCCTCCCGCAAGCACGTCCTCGAATACGACGACGTCATGGACAAGCAGCGCAAGACCATCTACGCCGAACGTAACGACATCCTCGACGGCAAGAGCTACGCCGAGCGCGTGCCCGAGCTCATCGTGGGCGCGGTCGAGGATGCCGTGCTCGAGTACTGCCCGGGTCATGACGTCTACGAGGACTGGGACATCGAGGGGCTCAACGCCTGGTTCAAGGAGCTCACGGGCATCGAGTTCGATCTAGACGAGCTCGATCATCGCGAGGAGACCAGTCGCATGGTCGACGTGGTCTCCGAAAAGGTGCTCGACATTTACGAGCACAAGAAGGACCAGATTCCGGAAGATGTCTTTGACCAGGTGCAGAACCAAGTCATGCTGCGCGTCATAGACACGCGTTGGATGTCGCACCTTTCCGAAATGGATTACCTGCGCGCCGGCATCGGCCTGCGCGCCGTCGGCCAGCGCGATCCGCTCGTCGAATACAAGGAGGAGGCGTACTCGGCGTTCAGCGCCCTTGTTGCGGCCATCTACGAGGACTTCATCCGCACGGTCCTGCGCCTGCAGGTCACCGTCAACCTCGAGCAACCCGAGCAGCTCGAGGACCAGGAGACGCTCAACAGCGTTTCGTATTCGGCGCCCGACGAGAACATTCCCGATGCGACGAGCAAGGTCGCCGGCAACGTGGCGCCCGCAACGCAGACGACGGCATCCGGGAGCATGGGCAACGCACGGCCCGTGCCCCGCACGGTCGTGAAGGACAAGGAAGATCCGTACGCCAACGTCGGACGTAACGACCCTTGTCCGTGCGGCAGCGGCAAGAAGTACAAGAAGTGCCACGGCGCAGCTCGATAGGATAGCGGGACATGGCGGACAATCACGCACAGGAGCTTGCGGCTCTGCGCGAGCGCATCGAGAAGATGGGCTCGTATCTGCATATCGACGACAAGCGTGGCCAGCTCGCCGAGCTCGAGGCGCAATCGGCACAGGCGGGGTTTTGGGATGACCAGGAGCACGCGCAGGGCATCATGAGCAAGGCCTCGGCCCTGCGTGACGAAATCGCCGAGTATGACAACGCCGTCTCGCTTCTCGAGGATGCCGAGACGGCCAATGAGCTTGCGATGGAGGGCGACGACGAGCTCGAGGGAGAGGTCATCGATTCGATACGCAAGCTCACGGCGGATGCCGACGCGCTCGAGCTTTCCTCGTGGTTCGATGACGAGCTTGATTCGGGCGATTGTATCGTGACGATCAACCCCGGCCAAGGCGGGCTCGAGGCGCAGGATTGGACCGAGATGCTCTTCCGCATGTACACGCGCTATGCAGAACGCAAGAACTGGAAGGTCACCGTCAACGATGCGCCTGCCGGCGAGGCCATCGGTCTTGACCGCGCGACCTTCACGGTGAGCGGCCATAACGCCTACGGCATGCTCAAGAGCGAGCAGGGCGTGCACCGTCTCGTGCGCATTAGTCCCACCGATGCCAAGAAACGCCGTCAGACCACCTTCGGCGGTGTCGAGGTCCTGCCCGTGCTGCCCGATGACATCGAGGTCGAAATCGACGAGGGTGACCTGCGCATTGACGTCTACCACTCCTCGGGCCACGGTGGCCAGGGCGTCAACACCACCGACTCCGCCGTGCGCATCACGCACCTACCCACGGGTATCGTCGTCACCTGCCAAAACGAGCGCTCGCAGCTCCAGAACAAGGCGACCGCCATGGGCATCCTGCGCTCCAAGCTCTACGAGCTCGAACAGGAGAAGCGCGCCAACGAGCTCGACGAGCTGCGCGGCCCCAAGCACGAGATCTCCTTCGGCAACCAGATTCGCAACTACGTGCTCTATCCCTACCAGATGGTGAAGGACCTGCGCAGCGGCGTCGAGACGGGCAACGTCGATGCCGTGTTCGATGGCGATATCGACGAGTTCGTCGTGGGCTATCACCAGTGGCGCGTCAGTGAGGCGGGCTAAAACATATCGCCGGTAATCCCCGATTTCTCGTCGCGATTGCAAGCGCAGCGGGTATCATGGGCTGTGCCCCAAAAGTCGGCTGCGAGAAATCGAGGTCTTCGCGTGATTGAGGAATCCGTAGACAAGATCGAGGCGCGTGCGAACAACATGCGCAAAAACATCATCAAGATGCTTAAAGAGGCCGGTAGCGGTCATCCTGGCGGATCGCTTTCCGCCGCGGACATCGTCGCCTCGCTCTATTTTGGCGGCGTGATGAACTATTCCGAAGCCGATCCGCAGCATCCCGAACGCGATTACTTCATTCTCTCGAAGGGCCATGCGGCGCCCGTGCTCTACGCCGCGCTCGCCGAGCTCGGCTATGTTCCCGAAGACGAACTGCTTACGTTGCGCAAGCTGCACAGCCGTTTGCAGGGTCACCCCGATTCCAAGAAGCTTCCCGGTGTCGAGGTCTCGACCGGATCGCTTGGCCAGGGGCTCTCGATTGCCGCGGGCGTCGCGCTCGGCGTGCGCATTGACCAGCAACGCGACGGCGGCCCCAAGCGCCGCGTCTTCACGCTGCTCGGCGACGGCGAAATCGAGGAGGGGCAGGTCTGGGAAGCGGCCATGTTCGCCGCCCACTACCATCTCGACAATCTCGTTGCCATCGTCGACAACAACAACCTGCAGATTGACGGCGACGTTCGTGACGTAGCCGGTCTCGATAACATCAGCTCGAAGTTCAAGTCCTTCGGCTGGCAGACGATCGAGGTGGATGGTCATGACGTTGGCGCTGTCGTCACCGCACTCAAGACGGCGACGCTCCTTGACGGTTCGCCCGTGTGCATCGTCGCCCACACCGTCAAGGGCAAGGGCGTTTCGTTCATGGAAAACCAGGCAGGATGGCACGGCAAGGCTCCCAACGAGGAGCAGGCCAAAGAGGCGCTTGCCGAGCTCGAGGGAGGGGAGTAGCTATGGCGCAGTCCATCGCGACCCGTGAGGGCTATGGCGAGACGCTCGTCGAGCTCGTCAAGGAGGGCCATGACATCATGGCCGTCGAGGCCGACCTGTCCGGGTCTACCACCACCAAGAAGCTCCAGGACTACGATTCCTCCCGTCTCGTCAACGTCGGCATCGCCGAGCAGAACATGATCGGCGTCGCGGCCGGCCTCTCGCTTGCGGGCAAGACCGTCTTCACCGGCAGCTTCGCAGCTTTCGGCACGGGGCGCTGCTACGACCAGATTCGCAATACCGTTTGCTACGCGAGCCTCGACGTAAAAGTCGCTCCCACACATGCGGGCATCACTGTCGGGCCAGACGGCGGCAGCCACCAGATGCTCGAGGATGTCAGCCTCATGCGCGGGTTGCCGGGCATGAACGTGCTCATTCCTGCCGATTACTGGGCTGCCAAGCAGGCGGTGCGCATCGCCACGACCACGCCCGGCCCCTTCTACATCCGCCTTGGCCGTGCCAAGGTTCCCACCGTGTACGACGAGCATACCGTGCTCGAGCTCGGGAAGTCCTACGTGCTGCGAGAGGGTGACGACGTCACGCTGGTCGCCGGTGGCATCGAGGTCGCCCAGGCGCTCATCGCCGCCGACCAGCTCGCTGCCGAGGGCATCTCGGCCGAGGTCATCGACGTGTTCAGCGTCAAGCCCTTCGACAAGCCCACGTTGCTTGCGAGCATCGAGAAGACCGGCTGCGTCGTCACCTGCGAGGAGCATTCAACCGTGGGCGGTCTTGGATCGGCAGTTGCCGACATCATCGGGGAGAACCACCCCGTGCCACTCGAGCGCGTCGGCGTGCGCGACATGTTCGGCACGAGCGGCGAGCCCGACGAGTTGCTTGCAGAGTACGGTCTGGACGCCCCCGGCATCGCCGCC
>OGUN01001917.1_pt1 | contig 13424 bp, 8 predicted proteins | sample 1553621 | NCBI WGS metagenome assembly OGUN01 (sample SAMEA2580300, study PRJEB22360) | human gut metagenome | biome: human gut; feature: human-associated habitat; material: faeces | place: Denmark | collected 2008/2010
ATGGTTGACTTTTCATAGCTGGTCTCCTTTGCTTTTTTTCTATAATCTTTCGGACTACATCCCAACATTTTTTTACATAATCTTGAAAAATATGAAAAGTTATCATATCCCACTTTCATAGCAATTTCATTAATAGAGATTTCACTGTATTGTAACAGTTCAGACGCCTTCTTTATCCTCATACGAATAACATAATCGGTAATAGAGATTCCTTCTTCTTTTTTAAAAAGTCTTGCCAGATAATCTGCATTTAAATATACAATTCCTGCCAGCTCATTTCTGGAAATTTCCTCATTATAATGTTCTTCAATATATTTTTTAACTACCTCTACAATAGATGTATTTTCTCTTACGTAGGCAATATAGCTATATGCTTTTTGCAATAAATATTTACAGAATTCCATATAGTTATCATAATTCTTCAATGACATTTTCCGATAAGTTTCATATTCCGTATTTACAAATAGCTCATGGGCTTCGATATTGTTTTTCATCAACACAGTATTCACCATCTGAATCAGATTCACCTGCATAGCTTTTAATTCATACGCTGTTAACCCATGATGTCTCTTTTTCTCTGAGAAATAGTGATCGATTTCATCTAAAATCTTATTCACCGCACCTGTGTTCAGATAAATCTCCCATTCTCCAATAGCACCGAATGAATATGTATTTTCTTCCCTTTGGTATGTCCGCGCCCAGAATATCTGTACATCGTTGCTGATATTTTCATTCCAAATATGAATCAACCTTTCAAAACATTCCTTTACGGCGGGCAGAGGACATTCAAGATCATAAAATACACGCATTCGACAATTAAGATGGATATCACACTGCATAATCAATTTCTTCAGTACCATCTCCGCATTTTCTTTTAGATTACGGGTTACAATCACATAGGTATCCTCTCCATACTTCACTATGGTCTCCATATTGCACATGTCGCTAAAAATTTCTGTAACGACATTTTTAATAATAAATTCGCTCATTGTTGAAGTCAGATTCTGAAAACGTTCCTCTTCTTCATATGTATGTAGCAAAAAAACATCAAACAACTGCTCAGTGTCATATTCCAAACGATTGTCTTCAATCAATGCATTTAAAAGTTCTTCATCCGGAATTGCCAGCGGAAACATGATATGCTCCCAAAAATGTGCTTTTCTGTTTTTTACATCATCCAACCAATACACGCCATACTGATAATATGTTTTCTTCCTGCTCTCTTGTCTGACTTTTTCTACAGCCCTAGATATTATTTTTTCAAAATCGTCAAAAGAAATCGGTTTCAGATAATAGTCAAAACATTGAAGTTCCACAGCCTTTTTGGCATAATTAAAATCTGCATAACACGTGCAGAATATAGTAACCACGTCCAAATTCTGTGTTTTTGTCCATTTTAACAATTCAATTCCCGATTCGTTTGGCATTTCTATATCTGTTACCATAATATGGATCGGTACATTCTTAAGTATCTTTTTGGCATCCGCAGCATTTTCAGCAACGTAAATCTTTTCTATTCCCAGTGACGAATATGCAACCCCAAACTGCAGACTTTCCAGCACATTCACATCATCATCTACTAATAGAATATTCACTCTTTTCATCTCCGTTTTGATACGGAATTATTATTATAACTTCCGTTCCCAGGTTTTCACCGTTACCTATCATGAGACTTGCTTCCGCCCCATAGAGCAGTTGAAGCCGATCTTTTGTATTGCGTATTCCAATTTGGAATCTGTCATCATTTGCTCCAAATTCATTCTTTCGAAATTTTTCTAACACATTCTCAGGAAAACCCGGACCATTATCCGCTATACGAATTTGTATTTTTTTCTGTTCCTCATCCAGAAAGCTTCCTTCAATGCTAATTTCTATCTTTCTTTTGCTTCCTACCGTGTACTTCACGCAGTTTTCCACAAAGACTATCATTATCAACGGTGGAATCATTGCCTGTTTCACACGCTCATCTACGCAGATATGACACTTGCAATCATAGCGGTATAAAATATTATGGATTTTTACATAATTTACAATCTGCTGTAATTCTTCATCCATTAAGATAGGCTTCGTTCCTTTGCGGAAAATAGATCTCATATATCCGGATACATACAATGCCAGTTGCTGGATTTCTTCTGTATGTTTCAACTGCGCCATACTGTATATGCTATTAAGACAGTTAATATAAAAATGGGGCCTGATCTGTAATTGTAAATAATCTATTTTAGTTTTCTGTTTTTCCAGCTGTTCTTCATATACCTGAACTTTTAATTCCTGAATTTCTTTTTCCAGATTTCTCCAGATTTCACCTACATTTTCGAATTCTTCATAATAATTATTTTGCTCTAATTCTCCAGTTTCCTGAAATTTTCGTAGATTCTCTTCAAAAATGTATAACGGTTTTTGTACATAGTGCCTGAAATAATAAAAAGCTCCAATACACATAAAGCAAATCAATACTGTGGTAATTCCCATCAGTATTTCATAGGTTCCAGCACTTTTCTTTATTTTGTCGCTGACATCTACTCCTATAGATACATTTGCATTTTCAAATTCGTATTCCCAATAATGCGAGCTACTGTTTTCCTGAATATTTTCATTTTTCTGAAACATACTTCCGGATGCACTGCTATTCTCCAAATAATGTACTCCGGTGCTCAAATCTCGAATAAAAAAGGAACGTGTATCTTCCTCTGTTTCTCGAAAAGAAGCGCATATTTTCTCAGGCCGTATCCAACAACCCACATAATTATTTTTCAAGCAAAAGGTAGTTGTAAGAAACAACGTTCCTTGAACATCCTGCACAAACCATTTTCTCTTTTCTGTTATAGGAATCTGTTCTTCGGAAGCCACTGTCCTAATATATCCTTTAAAAAGTTCCTTTTGAAGGTATTCATCGTCTCCCGTAATCAGAAAAATATCTTTGTCTTTGTTATAAAACCAAAAATGGTATTCGTCCCCATAATTAATTGCCATTGCCTGAAAATATTGTTTCAATTCATTTTGCTCCGCAATGCTGTAAACCACAGAGTTATCCTCTGTGGTTAAATCCATCTCTTCTATTTCTCTGATAGATTTATTATTCAACAACGTGTTTACAAGCTGCGTATTAATGCCATTCATTTTTTGATCCAATTCATTCCCGTAGAAATCAAATGTCCGGCTGGCTATATTTGCTATCTCTTTGACATATCCACGGAATAATATCATACCAGCACCGTATACAACAACAATTGTCCCGATTAATGCGCACATGATCAGAGTAATATTTTTTCTCAAGACCTTCTTATGTTTTCTCGACATTAATCGGGACCTCCTATATTTATTTATTCCTGTTATTCACAGCCACATTATAACACATTACTTTTGATTTTCCAGCCACTCGTTCAATTGTTTCTGCTTCTCGTCCATTACAGTCTGAAGACCGGCTGCGTATAACTTCTCATTAAACTCCGGAATGGCCGTGGCAGGATCAGCTGCGCCACAATCGATAGAAGACGAATACTCACTAACCACATTGTTTAGTGCTGCAATCTCATTGCTGACAGATGTACTATCAAACATGAAACCTAATGCTTTTGACTTATTTGCAGTGGCATTCATCTCTTTCTGCGCATCCATAATCTTTCTGGAGCTTCCCTCCCATACATGAATCTTGTACTGGTTCGGAAGTTCCCATCCCATATTCAGATTGTATTTTGCATTAGAAGCATCTACCCCATCCGGGAATCCAATCACATCATTTTCAGCATCTTTTACGACATAATGAACACCTTCAATACCCCAGTTAAACAGATTCATTAATTCCGGATCACCGTACATGTAGTCCAGCACTTTCATTGTCATCTCCGGATTTTCACAATTCTGACCAATTCCCCATGTAATTGCGGCAACAGCATTGGTATAGCAAAACGCAGGAGTAGGGTTGATTCTTACAGCCACCAGTTCATAACCGGTATTCAGACTTTCCTGTTCTGCAACGCCCGGTTTATAAGGAGTGGCAAAGCAGAATGCATTTCCAGCCTTCAAGGTTGTGGTTCCGGCATCTGTAGATGTTGCCATATCCTTGTCGATATAACCTTTTTCATAATAATCATGAACCGTAGCAGCCAGATTCTTGTAGTTATCCGTCTCATAGTAATTCACAATTGTAGTATCAGCACCGCCATTATCCAATACTCCAAAACGATCGGAAAGTACATCGGCAAAATATACGTTACCGATCAAACTATCTTTAGCGCCTACAATAATTTTCATATCAGGTTCATTTTCATGAATCGTTTCGAAAATAGGTGCACAATCAGCCAAAGATTTCACATTAGACACATCCAAATTATATTTGTCCAAAATGTCTTTTCTCATTACCAGGCAACTGTCTGCATACCATTCTTTTTCCACCGGCACACCATACACATAGCCATTCATATTAGCAATTTTGAGAATATCTTCACCCAAAGCTGCTTTCATATTAACGCCATACTGGTCAATCAAATCAGACATATCCAATACCTGACCGCTGTTTACATAGGTACTCACGTTATTATACATTATAGGGACCAAATCCAGTTTTTCCGCACCGGATAACATAAGTTGTAACTGCTGCTGATATACTCCCCATCCCAATGTGATTACATCAATTTGTGCACCAACCTTTTCCGCCAGGATTTTATTCATTTCTGCTTCTACAAGATCCATGTCCTCCTGATCATTTCCAATCACAGCCATTGTGACCGTATACATATCTTCCGGATTTTTAGGTGTTTCTGTAGAAGCTGCTCCACCGGTTTCTCCACCACTACTTGGGTTACTCCCGCATCCCGTAAAGCAAGCTACCGTCAACACCATACTGAGTAACATTGATAAAATTTTTTTCTTCATTTGTTATCCTCCCATATATTTATTTTATCTTGTAAGGGCAATGTATTAACCCTTTACTGCTCCTAATGCAATTCCTTTTTGGAAATATTTCTGTAAAAACGGAAATAATACAAATATCGGCAGCATTGCTACAACCGCAATCGCCATACGTACACCTACTGTAGGTAATTTTGCCATTTCCGAAGAGGCTTGTGAAGCCATGGACGAATTAGAAGACAATACCTGTATATCTGTAATCATTTTATTCAACAGATTCTGGATACTATAATATTTAGTATCCGTAAGGTAATATAAACCATTTGTCCAGTCATTCCAGTAACCCAGGCCGGCAAAAGTTCCCATCGTTACAATAATGGGTTTAGACAAAGGAATCACCAGTTTAAAAAATACTGTAAATTCTCCTGCCCCATCTACCTTTGCAGCCTCAAACAATGCTGATGGTATACTTGTTGATATATATGTACGTATCAATAGCACATTCATTGCCGACAGCAACAGGTTAGGAACAATTAAAGCCCAAATTGTATTTTTTATATGAAAATAATTACTGTACAACAAATAGGATGGTACCAATCCACCGCTAAAAAGCATCGTAAAGAAAAGGTAAAAAGTTATTGCTCTTCTTCCAGGCAATTGTTCAAGAGATAACGGATAGGCAATCATAGTTGACAGTATAACATTGACAGCTGTTCCAACTACTGTGACCAAAATTGTAATTCCATAGGCCCTCATTATCTTAGACGCATTTTTCCATATGTAAGCATAGGCTTCCAAGCTGAATTTTTCCGGAAAAAATGAATATCCGTTTCTTATCAGTGTACTTTCCTCCGTAAAGGAAGACATAATCAAAAGAATAAAAGGGGTAATTACAAATATGGTAAACAGAATCAGTATAAAATTCGCTAAAACCTGAAACCGCATATTCGATTTTGAACGGATCATTTTTCTCCTCCTAAAACAGTGCGTTTTCCTTACTTACTTTCCTAACGATCAAATTAGCGGTGAGAACTAAAACAAATCCTACAACCGACTGATATAGGCAAGCAGCAGAAGACATTCCAACATTTCCCAGTTTAATCAGCGCTCTATATACATAAGTATCAATTACATTTGTCGTAGAATACAATGTTCCGGAGTCCAACGGTACCTGATAAAACAATCCGAAATCAGAATAGAAAATTCTTCCAATCGATAACAAAGTAAGTGTAATCACCGAAGGGACTAAGGATGGAAGCGTAATACATCGAATCTGTTTCCACTTACCTGCTCCATCTAAATTTGCAGCTTCATAGTAATCTTTGGGAATACCATTGATCGCCGAGATATAAATTAAGCAACCATATCCGACTCCCTTCCATACATTCACAAGTGTCAAAATAAACGGCCAGTATTTTGGTTCCGCATACCACGAAATCGGATTTTTCCCGAATGGAATCAACAATGAATTATTCACCATTCCGTTTTCTGTTGAAAGAAATGCGAAAACAATATAGCTAATAATTACAATTGACATCAGATAGGGGAGCAATACCGCACTTTGATAAAGTTTTTTTAATTTTTTGCTCACAACGTCGCATATAAAAATTGCAAGAATAATTCCAACCACTGTATTAATCACTATAAAAGCAAGATTATACAATAACGTATTCCTTGTAATTACCCAGGCATCGTTTGTGGCAAACAAAAATTTGAAATTTTTCAGTCCTACCCAATCACTCCCCAAAATGCCTTTCTGGTAATTGATATGTTTAAAGGCAATAATTGTACCAAACATAGGAATATAATTATTGATAAAAATATAGATTAATCCAGGTGCCATCATCAAGTAGAGCGGTAGCCATCTTTTCCAATTGTGTTTTTTTGTTTTCATCTCTCCACCACCTTTTCTATGTATTTCCATTATATCAGTTTTCAAGATTCTTTCTTGCATTCAGGCGACTTCATAATGGCACTGAATGGTATATCTTCCATCATATAATGTTATGTTTCCTCCATTCCTTAATCTGTTCCTCGGAATGTTTCAGTAACCCACAGAATATTTCCTCATTATGTTGTCCGAGTGTTGGTGCCGGTTTACTGATCTCAGGCATATTATCCATCAACTTAATAGGATTGCCATTTACTTTCATTTTCCCAATCACAGGGTGTTCTATCTCCACAAACATTTCACGTTCTATGGCGATATGTTTATCTTCTGTGATCTGCCTTACATTATAGATGGGGCCTGCCGGAATTCCTTTTGTCAATACATTTTCTACAATTTCATTCACAGTATATTGCGTTGTCCACTCTTCAATATATTTCTTTTGTATTTCGTTATTCTGTACTCTCAAAGAAACCGTAAGAAAACGTTCATCCGTTATCATCCATGGCATATGAAGAACTTCGTTGCAAAGCTTCTCATATAGCTTTTGATTTCCACATGCTATAATAACCTGACCATCCTTCGCCTGATAACTATCATAGGGTGCAATAGATGCGTACGCATTTCCATTTCTTACAGGAAGTTGCCCCGACTCAAAATATCTTGTATATGCATTCTCCAGGCTGGCCACTACAGAATCTACCAGTGATACATCTACCTTTTGTCCTTTTCCGGTGAGTGTTCTTACGTTCAAAGCCATTAAAACACCAATCACAAGATTCATGCCGCCCAGTATATCACCCATGGCATTTCCGGAACGCGTAGGATCTCCGTTTTTTGCACCGGTAACGCTCATAAGACCTCCCATTGCCTGTGAAATAATATCATAACCCGGTCTGTCAGAGTACGATCCATAGCAGCCAAAGCCTGACACAGCTCCGTAAATAAGGCGTGGGTTTTTTTCTCTCAAAACTTCATATCCCAATCCCAATCGTTCCATAACCCCAGGTCGATAATTTTCCAAGAGAATATCTGCCTTATTCACCAGTTCCAGGAAGATTTTTTTCCCTTCTTCCGTCTTCAAATTCAATGTAATTCCTTTTTTATTGCGATTCAGGTTCGCATAGTAAACACTTTCTCCATTTCTGTAAGGACCATAGCTTCTGGCATCATCACCTTTTCCCGGCACTTCGATTTTTATTACTTCAGCACCGAAGTCTCCCAATATAGAGCCTGCATAGGGTCCTGCTACTACCCGGGTCAAGTCAAGAACTACCAAATTCTGTAGTGCTTCCACTTTTTCTAATCCCATAAGGTCTCACCTCCGATCCCCTTATAATTCCTCATCTTTTACGTGAATCTTTAATCTCATAATGGCACTCCCCATAGATTTTCCAAGGCTGTCCAACCGCAAGCTCATGGTTGCACCACCTCCAAGTGCATGTTTGAGTACAAAATTAAATCCTCCAAGGCTGGGAACTTCATATCTTATAATTTCGCCCTTTACCATGTCGCCGAAAAAATCATGTAGTCTTTCGGGCGTTACTTCTCTTTTAATAATTTCATAATATTCAGGTTTTCTGGCAAATACACAGATATTGCTGGTATCTCCCTTGTCACCGCTTCTTCCATGAGCGATATCATTCAATAATATTTCTCTCATAATCTTGTCCTCTCTATGCAAAACTATATTGTAATAATATGGCTCTTGATCTCTACTGCCTCTCGTGGAACAGATGTCGGCCACAGTGCCATAACTTCCTGCACACGAGCCCTTCCTCCGAAGAAAGATGCTCCGGGAGGTCCGTTTAACTGCATAGGGCTGATTTCCGGGATGATCTTCGCACATTCATTCTTATCCTCTGAAAATACAGCAATACGCATTACACACTCGTTCAGATTTTTCAATGCTTCTTCACTCATATCAGCCACATTAAGATGAAGGCTGTTCAGACCAATAAAACTGATATGAACATCATCCGCTTTCATTCCCTTTTGCTTCATTTTCTTCATGATAATGTCTGCACAATATCTGGCTTTTTCATAAGCATCAGGCCATGCAAAGCTCAACATTGAAACCGTCTTCCAACCTTTATGATACCCAACACACAATTTCAAAGTATCCGGTTTCTCTTTACCATGAATATGATCAATTCTGACGCGATTATCACCAACCTGTGTAATAGTAGCATTACTAATATCCACATTTACATCAGGAGTCAGATAATTTGCCGGATCTAGCACTTCATATAAAAATTGTTCCTTACAGCTTTGCTCGCAAATGACTCCTCCACAATCAGGGGCCTTAGTAATTTCAAATGTTTTATCTGTCAACTCTGCAATAGGAAATCCGAGATTTTCCATCTGAGGTACGCTACGCCAATCATACATATAATTGCCGCCTGCTCCCTGTCCACCACATTCCAGTAAATGTCCGGCCATAATTCCTCTTGCAAGGTTATCCCAGTCATTGTCTTTCCAACCAAATTCATAAGCCAACGGAGCCAGGAAAAGTGCGCTATCAGCTGCTCTTCCGGTGACTACAACATCTGCTCCGCCTTCAATTGCACTTTGAATGCCTTCATGACCAATGTAGGCATTGCAATTATATATTTTATCAACAATATCCGTGAAATCGCCTTCGTAGTCAAAATTCGGAAATGTCCATCCATCCTTTAACAGCTGCGGGATTTTTGATTTAATGTCGTCCCCTGTTACATAACCGATTTTATACCCTTTCATATTTTCTTCAGTTGCATACTGTCGAATAGCATTTACACATCCTGAAATATTCATGCCACCTGCATTTGTCAAAATTTTAATATTTCTTTCCCAAGCAGTTTTTCCTGCTGGTTTCAACAATCTTGTCACAAAATCAGGAGCATAACCTTTTGATGGATCTTTTAGTTGTTGCTTTGCCATAATGGACAGCGTCAGTTCTGCCAGATAGTCACATGCAAGATATTGAATATCTGCATTGTGAATCATATGGATAGCAGCATCTGGAGAATCTCCCCAAAATCCCTGTCCTCCGCCAATTGCTATTTTTTTCATCCGTTTCCTCCTTAACGTGCCTTGGTAATGCGGCTTTCTATGCCTGTTTATTTTTCATATTCTAATTATAACAATTCTCCACATTCTTTCTTGCATTCATCCGACTTAAAAATGTCACTCAGCGGTATATATAAAAATCCCTAAAAGTTAGTTTTTGCCTAACTTTTAGGGATTGCTATAAATAAACAGTTAATTATTTCTCCATGGCATTCAGGCGATCCACCAACTTCTGTACATCTGCCATGCTGACTCCGCCGCCGAAACTGACCGGTCCGCGCAGGGGCATATACTGAAGCATAGCTGCATTCATCTCATCGCTGATGGCTTCCTTCGCGGCATCGCCGCCTTCGCTGACCTCGCTGTTCTGGCCGAACATTCCTTTGCTCAGAACACTCTGTACCAGTTTCCAGGCCTCCGGGCGGCTCATGATGTCGCCCATTGTCGTATCTGTGGTATAGTGGAAAGGAATCTTCACAGTAGATTCCACAGTCACGGTATCTCTGAGAGCAATGTCTCTGGAAGATGCTCCGATAAGGATCTCGAACTCTCCTGTCTCCACCTGCCAGTCATGGATCTGTACATCATAGTAAGCAAAGGCTCGCTTTCCAAGCGTAAAAGTTACTGTCTTCGTCTCTCCGGGTGCCAGTTCGATCTTGACAAAATCCCGCAGCTCCTTCACCGGCCTTATCACTGTGCTTTCTTTATCTGCCACATAGAGCTGTACAACTTCCTTACCCGTTCTGTCTCCGGTATTGGTCACATCCACAGACACCGTCAGTTCTTCTGTGTCTTTCATTGTCTTTTTGTCCAAACGCAGATTGCTGTAAGCAAATGTGGTATAGGACAATCCGTAGCCAAAGGGGAACAATACATCCATTTTCTTCTTATCATAATAGCGGTATCCCACAAAAATGCCTTCCCGGTATTCCACATGGTCGCCCTCACCAAAGCCGGCAAGATAAGAAGGATTGTCCTCCAGCTGCTTCGGGAATGTCTCCGGAAGCTTTGCACTGGGGTTTACTTTGCCGAAGAGAATGTCATACTCGGCACCTCCCACAGCCTGTCCTCCAAGATAGGCTTCCAGAATACCTTTCACACGATCTGCCCAGGGCATCTCCACCGGTGCACCGTTGTGCAATACGACTATGGTGTTCGGCTGTACCGCTGCCACTCTTTCAATCAATTCGTTCTGGCAATTCGGCATCCGCATATGTTTACGATCAAAGCCTTCGGATTCAAATGCATCCGGCAGTCCTGTGAAAATCACGGCTGCCTTTGCCTTTTTTGCTGTCTCTACGGCTTCTGCCAGTAATACCTCATCCGTCTTATCTTCTTTGTCATCAAATCCCTGGGCATACACAATATGTGTATTACCTGCTGCCTCTGCCGCATCCAGGGCTCCGGTGATCTTATGACTGTTGATATGGGAACTGCCGCCGCCCTGATATCTGGGCTTCTTTGCATATTTTCCGATAAAGGCGATCTCTTCGCCCTCTGTCAGTGGCAGTACATTCTCATTCTTCAACAATACAATGGTCTCTTCCGCCACTTTCTTCGCAACCTCATGGTCGTGATCCAGATCAAACACCGCTTCGGTATCTCTGTTCTCGTTATAGCGATATACGATATTCAGAATACGCTCCACCGCGGTATCCAGCACCTGTTCCTCCAGTGTTCCATTCTGTACCGCTTCTACGATCAGCTTATCATTGACTCCCATAGAGGAAGGCATCTCCAGATCAAGTCCTGCCTTTAAATCTTCCACACGGTCATTGACTGCGCCCCAGTCACTCATGACATAACCGTCAAATCCCCACTTATCTCTCAGGGTCTCTGTGAGATATTTGTGATGAGCCGCGGCATAAGTACCGTTGATCCTGTTATAAGAGCACATAACTGTCCAGGGTTTTGCCTTCTTCACCGCTCCCTCAAATGCCGCCAGATAGATCTCGTTCAGTGTTCTCTCGTCAATGATCTCATTCACGGACATTCTACGGGTCTCCTGATTATTCGCCAGAAAATGCTTTAAACTGGTTCCCACATGCTTGCTCTGCACACCGCGGATCAGAGAGCCTGCAATCTCACTTGCCACCAGGGGATCCTCTGAATAGTATTCAAAATTACGACCGCACAGGGGAGAACGTTTGATGTTCACAGCCGGCCCCAGAATGACACTGACGCCTTCTGCCTGACACTCATTGCCCAGTGTCTCGCCCATATGATACAACAGATCTCTGTTAAAGGATGCCGCGGTTCCACAGCCTGCCGGGAAACATACTGCTTTAATACTCTCATTTACACCCAGATGATCTGCCTTGTCATCCTGCTTGCGCAGACCGTGAGGGCCGTCGGATACCATACTTGCGGGAATCCCCAGGCGCTCGCAGCTTTCAGTATGCCAGAAATCCGCGCCGGAACACATTGCCGCCTTTTCCTCCAATGTCATTTTTGCTATCAGATCTTTGATTTTTTCCTTTGTCATGTTGCTATAACCTCCTGTCATTCAAGCTTGTCCGCTTGCTCTTTCTGTTTACCAGTTTAGCAATTTTCCACATTGATTCCTATATCTGATTATGACTTCTTTTTAGGTCAATATTGACTTTTTCCTTCTTTTTATTCTATGATATAAATATATCGCGGGAACTAATATAATTTCAGAAGGAGGCTTTGCGATGCCACAATTTCCACACGAAGAGGTTGCTTTTGAAAGCGGAATCAACGTCCGTTTTACAATCTATAACAGCAATAACGATTACATACCGGAACACTGGCATCGAAGCATGGAAGTTATCTATATCTATGAGGGTTCCATGGAACTCATTGAGGGACAGCGGGTTCTGTTGCTGCATGCCGGAGATTATCATGTGGTAAATTCCGCCGCCGTCCATGCTACCCGGACCACAACACCGTCCCGGGTTCTGTTATTACAGATTCCTTATGCGTTTCTCATAGGTGCCATCCCAGAATATGAAAGCATCCGTTTTCTGTTCTCCCGCAGGGATTCTTCTGCCGATGCGCAGATTCAGGAGATTCTGACTTCCATGGGCGATCTCTATACAAAAAAACCGCAAAGCTATACTCTGCGGTTTTCCGGTCTGCTTTATGATTTTTTATACATCCTTATGACCCACTATAAGGTCACCGTCGACAATACTTCCCGAATTCAGAGTCAGAAAAATCTGCATCGCCTCGAACCGGTGATTCAGTACATCCAATCCCATTACACCGAAGCCATTTCTCTGGAAAATGCAGCCTCCCTGGCTCATCTGAACCCAGAATATTTCTGCCGTTTTTTTCGGCGGAACATGGGAACCACCCTCACTTCCTATATCAACAGCGTGCGTCTGACGCATGTCTGCAAGGATTTAAAAGACACCGATCTGAACATCAGCGAAATACTGGATCGACACGGAGTCTCAAACTATAAATTATTCCTGCGCACCTTTAAGCAGGTATACGGCTGTGCTCCGAGGGATTTCCGGAAGCAGTGAGGAATGCTATGATAACTACTCAGAGCCACTCTGCATTATTACTTTCCTGTTCTTTCTTCTGCATAATGCGGTTGCGGTCACTTAGGATCGCCAGCATTTCGTCCGCGATCTCCTCCGGCGGCAGATCAGAATAATGACAC
>OGUN01001922.1_pt1 | contig 13391 bp, 10 predicted proteins | sample 1553621 | NCBI WGS metagenome assembly OGUN01 (sample SAMEA2580300, study PRJEB22360) | human gut metagenome | biome: human gut; feature: human-associated habitat; material: faeces | place: Denmark | collected 2008/2010
TAAGTGGTAGAGCCCCCGGAAGCAAAAATGGGCCACCCGCCATACGCCGCGTTAATTCTATGCAATATGATGTCTATACCCAGACGGAGGTCAGTAATGGCAAACCATCGAGGCGGTTCCGGCAATTTTGCAGAAGACCGCGAAAGAGCATCAGAAGCAGGTAAAAAAGGTGGACAGCACAGCGGGGGTAATTTCAAGAATGACCCGCAGCGCGCATCTGAAGCAGGTAAAAAAGGTGGCAAGAGCAGTCACGGCAAAAGCGACAACTAGCCGGGCTAATCAATGACGAATGCATTTTTTTCTTAAGCTCGTCAAAAAGCCATCACCGCCGGTAACCCCGGCGGTTTTCTGTTTATGGCTCCTGATGAATAACTTCTGGCGGTGGAACGTCAACCAACCTTCTGCTTAATAACGCATTGAGTAAAATCGCGCCAAAGGTTGCTGTACCGATCCCTCCCAACGTAAAACCGCCCAGCGTGAGAGCAAAATCACCCGCGCCCAGCACTAAGGTTACTGCGACCATAATCAAATTACCGTTCTGGCTTAAATCGATACGGTTTTGTACCCAGATCCTTGCGCCTGCGACGGCAATCAGCCCGAACACAACAATTGATGCACCACCAATCACCGCGGCCGGAATGGTATGGATCAGCGCGCCAAATTTCGGCGAAAAGCCCAACAGCATGGCGATGACGGCAGCAGCAACAAACACCAGCGTCGAGTAGACTTTGGTCACGGCCATCACACCGATATTTTCAGCATAGGTGGTGACGCCGCTACCGCCGACAGAGCCGGAAAGCATCGTTGCCAGACCATCACCGACGAATGCCCGTCCCATATACGGATCCATATTGCGTCCGGTCATCCCGGCGACCGCCTTGAGATGACCTAAGTTTTCCGCCACCAGAATCACCGCCACGGGCGCAATCAACATCATCGCCTGGCTATTAAAACCAGGAGTGGAAAAATGCGGCAGACCGAACCAGGCAGCATGGCTGACGAGAGTAAAATCGACGGCTTTTCCCAGCCCTAAAACGTTGGTCATCACGCCATACAGCAGACAGGCGACAATTAATCCTACGAGAATCAATAACCGCTGGATCATGCCACGGGTAAATACCGCTACCAGCCCAATACACAGCACCGTCATTACCGCCATCCAGCTATCAAAGGCCGAAGCCGATACACTTTTCACTGCGATAGGCGCTAAGTTCAGGCCAATCGCCATCACCACCGCACCCGTCACCACCGGCGGCATTAGCCGTTCAATCCAGCGCGTACCGATTTTCATCACCACCAGGCCAATGACGGTATAAACCAGCCCACAGGCGATAATCCCGCCCAGCGCGATGCTGATATTCGGGTTAATGCCCTGACCGTTAAAGCCCGTCGCGGCAATCACCACGCCGACAAAAGCCGCGCTGGAGCCGAGATAACTGGGGACGCGCCCGCCGGTAATAAAGAAAAACAGTAACGTGCCGATCCCCGACATTAAAATGGAAAGATTGGGATCCAGCCCCATCAGAATAGGCATTAACACCGTCGCGCCAAACATCGCCACCGCGTGTTGTACGCCCATTATTGCCGTCTGAGCAAACGGCAATCGTTCATCCGGCGCGACCACGCCGCTCTCTGTAGAGGTCGATTTTAACTGCCAGTGAGGAAAACCGAACATTGCCATCAGCTGTCTCCTTAAGGAGGTTAACAAGCAGGGCGCATCAGCGCGTGATAACTGCGATCAAACCACACCAGCCCGTAGGGGGTGGCGTGACGATGAATCGCTTCGATGGCGCAAAACAGAATGTCGTGGGTGCCGACGCTCACCACCTGGCTGATACGGCAGTCAAACGAAACCAGTGCTTCTTCCAGTTGCGGGCATCCGGTCACACCAGTCTGCCAGCGGGCGGCGGCAAAGCGGTGTTCCATGGGCGTTTTACCGCCAAAAAGGTTTGAAAGCGGCTCCTGCCCGGCGCTAAGTGTATTTACACACAGCGTTCGATTTTCATTGAATACCGGCCAGACGGACGCCCCACGATTCAGGCACACCAGTAATGTGGGCGGCGTGTCGGTCACGCTGCAGACGGCGCTGGCGGTGAACCCGGCGCGCCCGGCTGGACCGTCTGTGGTGATGATATTGACCGCCGCGCCCATACAGGACATCGCATCGCGAAAGGTTTGTTGATCAACTATGTTCATAGTTTGCTCCTTACAACAGCCCGCAGGCTTCTTCAAAGGACAGACGTGGCAGGCGCGCATAAAGCTTGCTGCTATCGCCATAGCCGATATTAATCAGCAGATTGCTCTTCAGCGTGCTGCCCGTAAAAAAGGCGTCGTCCACGTGTTGACGGTCAAAGCCGGACATCGGGCCGGTATCCAGCCCCAGCGCCCGGCAGGCGACGATCAGATAGGCCGCCTGCATGGAACTGTTGCGAAACGCTGTTTCTTCGGCAAGTTGTGGGCTGGAGGTAAACCAACTGCGGGCATCGCCGTGAGGAAACAGCTGTGGTAACCGTTCATAAAATTCACTGTCCCAGGCGACGATAGCGGTGACGGGCGCGGTTAGGGTTTTTTGCAGATTGCCGCTGGAAAGCGCCGGGCGCAGACGTTCTTTTCCTTCTGCAGTGCGGATAAACACGATCCGTGCCGGAGAACAGTTAGCTGATGTCGGCCCCCATTTCATCAGGGCATAAATCTCCCGTAATGTCTCATCGCTGACGGGGGTCTCCCGCCAGCCGTTGTGAGTGCGGGCATCGGTGAACAGGGTGCTAAGCGCACCAGGGCTAACGGCTTCGTTCATAGCAATTCCTTACAGGGCGGCTTCACGGTGATGTAACAGGCTGGCAAGCCCGTTGAGTAACAGAGCATTAAACGTTTCGGGATCGGTCACGTTGCAGGCGTGTCCGCCATAGCGCATCACCATTTTCTGGCTATCGGGCAGGGCGGCATGAAGTTCACTGGAACATGCTGTTGGCACCAGAAGATCATCACTGGCGCAGATGATTTGCACCGGGCAGCGGATACGATCCGCATGGTGACTAAAGTCAGCGCGTTTGAGGGCGTTAAGTCGACGCAGTAAATTATTTTTGCCCTGAAAATGCGCCAGTGCCAGCGCATCTTCTGCCTCAAGGCGAGGTGCGCGGGCCGCCATCCAGTCGGCGGGATAGAGGAACAATGGCTGAGCTGCCACCCATGCCTGCGCGCCGCCGCTATGTAGTAACTGCTCGCGAACCTGAAAACAGCGGCGCGTATGGGCGTTTATTCGTAGCCAGCCGTTAACGCTGACCAGCACAGTTACCGACGCGGGATAATCCAGCGCCAGCTGCATTCCCACCAGCGCACCGAGCGCATGGCCGACCACCGCGTAACGCTCAATCCCTGCGGCTACCAGCGCCTGATGCAGTTCCGCTGCCATCTGGGCGATACTGTAATCTTCTGCCAGCGTGTCGGGATTATTGCCGGTGCCGCGCTGGTCGTAACAGACTACCTGATACTCCTGCTCCAGTACCGCCAGTTGCGGTAACCAGTAACTGCCGCTACCGCCAAGACCCGAAATCAACACCACTACGGGCGCATCAGCATAAGGGGGAGGTGAGAGTGAAAGTTTCATCGCGGCCTCACTTGGCGATATGCGCAATTGTGGCGATTTCCACCAGTGCGTCAGGTTTTACCAGTCCGCACTGAATGCAGAATCGCGCCGGTTTGTCACCCGGAAAAAACTCGGCGTAGATTTCGTTAATCGCGGCGTAATTTTTCCAGTCGGTAATAAAGATGCTGTTGAAGGTCACGTCCGCCATCGTGCCACCCGCCGTCTCGATCACCTTGCGGATGGTTTCCAGAACGTGGCGGGTTTGCGCCTTTGGGTCATCGGCAAACAGCACGTTATTATGTTGATCAAAAGCCAGCGTACCGGAGACATACACCACGCCATCAGCCAGCGTGCCGGGAACGAAGGGAGCCAGCGGTGCGCTGCTGCCAGCGGGAATAATTACGGATTTTGGCATCGTTAAACTCCTTAAGCGATACGAGCAAAGGACGTGGGAGAAAGCGCGTCGCAGAACGTTTCGACGTCGCTTACCCAGCCAAAAAAGGTTTCGATATTGAACAACGCGGCTTTCTGTGCAAATTCCGGCCCCGCCTGGTGTGTTGCGTCTTCCAGCACCACGCCGAAATACTCCAGAAAAAAGCCATCGCGTAGCGTCGATTCGACGCAGACGTTGGTAGCGATGCCGGTGAAAACCAGATGGCGTATTCCACGGCTGCGCAAAATGCTGTCCAGCGGCGTATTGAAGAAACCGCTGTAGCGCGGCTTCGGCAGCACAATATCGCCAGGCTGCGGCACCAGTTCATCCACCAGTTGATAATCCCAGGAGCCTTTCGCCAGCAATTTCCCCTGTAGCTGCGGCTGCTTACGCATGGTTTTCAGGGCGTTCGATTTATGAAAATTTGGTGAGCCGGGGCCGCCAGCCTCGACATACTGTGCATCCCAGCCATTTTGAAACCAGATAATCAACATCCCTGCCGCTCGCGCTGCGGTCACGGCGGTTTGAATGTTGGCAATGACCGGGCGAGTGGTTGAGACATCAAACCCTGCGAGATCTAAGTAGCCGCCTGGCGTGGCATAGGCATTTTGCATATCCACCACGATCAGCGCAGTTTGCTGCGGATCGAAGGTAATGGCTTCCGGTCGTGCGGTTAAGGTTGTCATCATGCCACCTCCTGAGTCAGCGCAGGGAGATGGGCGCGACACTGCATCAGTGGTTGAATGCGCTCGCCGAAGTGGGATCGGCCATCTGACGGACGTTGGTGTCTGTACCGGAGCGGGTATCTTTCTGACTTTGTTCGGTTAGCCAGCTTAACGCCTCTTCATCCGCGCCCGCTTTGTAGTGTTCCCATTTGGTGCGAGCGGCATCGTCGGTTTCGTCGGCAATCACCATAAACAACACATAAGAGCCAACGTCGCGCCCGGTTTGCTCTGCGGCCTGTTTCATCCGCGCAGCGGTCGGGGCGAAAGCCGTGGGTGTATTTACGCCTTTGCCGAAACAGAAGTTAAAATCGGCATACTGGGCGGAGAACGCCATGCCAGCGTCGCTTTGCCCGGCGCAGATCACTTTCATGGGTACGCTCGGTTGCGGACTGACGCGACAATCATTCATGGTGAAAAAATCGCCTTTAAAATCGCTTTTGCCCGTGCCCCACAGGTCGCGCAGCACCTGAACATATTCGGTGAGATAGTCGTAACGACGGGAGAAATAGTCATCGCCAGGCCAGATCCCCATCTGCTCATACTCGGGCTTTTGCCAGCCAGTCACGAGGTTGACGCCAAAACGCCCGCCAGAGATGGAGTCAATGGTTGCGGCCATACGGGCGACGATTGCCGGAGGTAACGTTAAGGTGGCGGCAGTGGCGTAAATCTGAATCCGCGAGGTCACGGCTGCCAGCCCCGCCATCAAGGTGAACGACTCAAGGTTGTGATCCCAGAACTCAGTTTTGCCGCCAAAGCCACGCAGTTTGATCATCGACAGGGCGAAGTCGAAATGGTAGTGCTCCGCTTTTTGCACAATGGCTTTATTCAGTTCAAAGGTCGGCATGTACTGCGGCGCGTGGGTCGAAATGAGCCAGCCGTTGTTGCCAATAGGTACGAATACGCCAATTTTCATCATCAACCTCTCTTCGTCTCGTAAAGTGAAAGTCAGACGGGGCGCTGCATCCTGCATATCCTTTTCAGCCGCGTAATGGCTTGTTTGCAAAGCGGATGCCAGTTTTTAAAAAGCGAATGTTATTAATGTGTTAATGTTTGGTTGTCTGAAATATCTGGAAAAAAGTGGACTAAACGGTCAAAACAGTTGCACATAAAACATGCATCCGTGCGCGATGAGAGTGCAGAAGGTCGAGGCCGGGCGGGGGTTTTGCTATCCTGTTGCCAATCTACAAGAGGGGAGAGCGCATGACGCAAGGCGCAGTGAAAATAACGGGTAAACGTTCGCGCGCAGTAAGCGCGAAGAAAAAAGCGATTCTTAGCGCAGCACTGGACACTTTTTCACAATTCGGTTTTCACGGCACAAGGCTGGAGCAGATCGCAGAGTTGGCAGGCGTTTCAAAAACCAATCTGCTGTATTACTTCCCGTCAAAAGAGGCGCTGTATATAGCCGTACTGCGGCAGATTCTCGATATCTGGCTGGCACCGTTAAAAGCGTTTCGAGAAGATTTCGCCCCGCTGGCGGCGATCAAAGAATACATCCGTCTGAAGCTGGAAGTTTCCCGCGATTATCCGCAGGCTTCGCGCCTGTTCTGTATGGAGATGCTGGCAGGCGCGCCGTTGTTAATGGATGAACTGACGGGCGATTTGAAGGCATTAATTGATGAGAAATCCGCGCTGATTGCCGGTTGGGTAAAAAGCGGCAAACTCGCGCCGATTGACCCGCAGCATTTGATTTTTATGATTTGGGCTTCCACTCAACATTACGCCGATTTCGCCCCTCAGGTGGAGGCGGTGACAGGCGCGACGTTGCGCGATGAGGTATTTTTCAATCAAACGGTTGAAAACGTGCAGCGGATAATTATTGAGGGGATTCGACCACGTTAAAGATGCCGGAGGAGGTTGTAACATCCTCCGGCTTCCTGTTTAACCGATCGTCATTAAACTGGCGTTACCGCCAGCGGCAGCGGTATTCACACTCAGCGAACGTTCGATATACAGCCGTTCCAGAAGGATATTGCTTTCGTCACGGGCAAAACCCTGCACCGAAACAATTGCGCCATCCCGCGCGGCAACGGCTTCACACAATGCGCGAAGCTGATCCGAATCACCGTGGAAGATCACCGCATCAAACGGTTGAGCGGTTATATTTTCCGCTTTCGCCAGTTGAATACGTTCGCTGACTGCCGATGGCAATGCCTTCACTAACTGACGATGCAGCGCGTCATCCGGCCACAGTACCTGGCTGCCCACCGCCAGCACGGCGGCGAGCTGAGTCAGCGCATCCTGTTCATCATCCGCAATACACAACACGCGCTCGCGCGGCAGCAGCGTCCAGGTGTTGCGTTCACCCGTCGGCCCTGGCAGCAATCGCTGTGTTCCTGCCTGCGCCAGCTCGCCATATTGCGTACATAACGCCTGCAATTCTGGACGATTTGCTGCCCATTCCCGCAGTGCATTTAGCGGCTGAGTCAATGCGGCTTTCAACTGCGCATCGACCGGATACTCTGCATCCTGACGCGCGAGCGTCACCGCCAGCGCACTTTCCGGGCGATTCGCCAGCAGACGGTAGAGATAGAGTGGACCGCCTGCTTTCGGCCCGGTGCCAGACAACCCTTCGCCGCCGAACGGCTGCACCCCAACCACTGCGCCCACCATATTACGGTTAACATACAGGTTACCAACATGCGCCGAGCCAGTGACCTGGGCGATGGTTTCATCAATGCGCGTATGGACGCCAAGCGTCAGACCATAACCGGAAGCGTTAATCTGCTCGATCAGCGCCGGCAGCTGGTTACGGTTATAACGCACCACATGCAGCACCGGACCAAAGACCTCTTTTTGCAATTCGGCAAAGTCATCCAGTTCGATCAGCGTCGGAGCGACAAAGGTGCCGCTTTGCCATTCACGGGCATCTTCGCTGTTTTCCCGCACCGCCTGGAACACCTGACGGCCTTTACTACGCATGGTCTGAATATGACGCTCGATATTGGCTTTCGCTTCGCTATCAATCACCGGACCGATATCGGTGGTCAGGCGACCCGGATTACCCATCCGGCATTCGGCCATTGCGCCGCGCAGCATTTTCAGCGTGTGGTCGGCAATCTCATCTTGCAGGCACAGCACGCGCAGTGCCGAACAACGCTGACCTGCACTGTCGAACGCCGAGGCCAGCACATCTATTACGACTTGTTCGGTCAGTGCTGAAGAATCGACAATCATCGCGTTCATCCCGCCGGTTTCCGCGATGAGCGGAATAGGGCGACCCTGAGCGTCCAGGCGGCTGGCGATATTGCGCTGCAGTAACGTAGCGACTTCGGTTGAACCGGTAAACATCACCCCGCGCACGCGATCATCACCCGTCAGTTGCGCGCCCACGGTTTCACCCCGACCGGGCAGCAATTGCACCACGCCTGGCGGTACACCCGCTTCCAGCAAAATGGCGATCCCTTGCGCGGCAATCAGCGGCGTTTGTTCTGCCGGTTTTGCCAGCACGCTGTTACCTGCCGCCAGTGCGGCAGCGATCTGTCCGGTGAAAATCGCCAGCGGGAAGTTCCACGGACTGATACATACCACAGGCCCTAATGGACGGTGGGTTTCGTTAGCGAAATCATCCCGCACCTGTCCGGCATAGTAGTGGAGAAAATCGACCGCTTCGCGCACTTCGGCAATGGCGTTACTGAAGGTTTTTCCGGCTTCACGCACCAGAATACCAATCAGTTGCTGCATCTGGCTTTCCATTAGCACGGCAGCGCGATGCAAAATTGCCGCGCGTTCAGCCGGAGGCGTGGCAAACCAGATTGGCGCGTTATTAACCGCACTTTCCAGCGCCTGTTCTACTTCACGCGGCGTGGCTTCACGCACAAAGCCCACAATATCTTTCGGTTCCGCAGGGTTAATAACGGGCGACATCTCACCTGCCGCTACCGGTTGTTCCAGCATTGGCAAGGCCTGCCATTTTTGCAGTGCACTATTGAGCAGGGCTGAAGAGAGCGAGGCCAGACGGTGTTCGTTAGCGAGATCCAGCCCTGCCGAGTTGTCGCGCCCGTGACCGTAAAGATCGCGCGGCAGGGGAATTTTCGGATGCGGTAATCCAGTTTGCCCTTCCTGTTGTGCCAGTTTTTCTACAGCAGTGACTGGATCGGCGACCAGTTCATCCAGTGGCAAAGAGGTGTCGGCAATACGGTTAACAAACGAGGTGTTAGCACCGTTTTCCAGCAGGCGGCGCACCAGATACGCCAGCAGCGTTTCATGTGTACCGACCGGAGCATAAATACGACACGGACGGTTAAGTTTGCCGTCGGCAACTTTCCCGGTGACCTGCTCATACAGTGGTTCGCCCATACCATGCAGGCACTGGAACTCGTACTGACCCGGGTAGTAGTTTTGACCCGCCAGTTGATAAATTGCCGCCAGCGTATGGGCGTTGTGCGTCGCGAACTGCGGGTAGATTAAATTCGGCACCGCCAGCAGTTTTTTCGCACAGGCAAGATAAGAAACGTCGGTATACACCTTGCGGGTATAAACCGGATAACCTTCAAGGCCGTCCATCTGTGCACGCTTGATTTCACTATCCCAGTACGCGCCTTTCACCAGGCGAATCATCAGACGGCGACGGCTGCGGGTGGCGAGATCAATCAGGTAATCGATCACCAACGGGCAGCGTTTTTGATAAGCCTGAATAACAAAACCGATGCCGTTCCAGCCTGCCAGTTCCGGCTCGAAACAGAGTTTTTCCAGCAGATCGAGGGAGATCTCCAGACGATCGGCCTCTTCGGCATCGATGTTAATACCAATATCGTACTGACGCGCCAGCAGGGTGAGTGATTTCAGACGTGGGTAAAGCTCTTCCATTACCCGGTCATACTGGGCGCGGCTGTAACGCGGATGCAGCGCCGACAGCTTGATTGAAATGCCTGGACCTTCATAGATGCCACGACCATTGGACGCTTTACCAATGGCGTGAATCGCCTGTTGATAGGAAACCATATACGCCTGTGCATCTGCGGCAGTCAGCGCGGCTTCGCCCAGCATATCGTAAGAGTAACGGAAACCTTTCTCTTCCAGCTTGCGGGCATTGGCTAACGCTTCCGCGATGGTTTCGCCAGTGACGAACTGCTCTCCCATCAGGCGCATCGCCATATCCACACCTTTGCGGATCAGCGGTTCACCGCTCTTACCGATAATGCGGTTCAGCGAGCGGGAGAGGCTGGCTTCGTTATGGGTGGAAACCAGTTTGCCGGTAAACAGCAGCCCCCAGGTGGCGGCATTAACAAACAAAGACGGGCTACGACCAATGTGTGACTGCCAGTTACCGTTGCTGATTTTGTCGCGAATTAACGCGTCCCGGGTGGCTTTGTCGGGAATACGCAACAACGCTTCTGCCAGACACATCAGCGCCACGCCTTCCTGCGATGACAGCGAAAACTCCTGCAATAACCCCTGGACCATACCTGCGCGACCACTGGCATTTTTTTGATTACGCAGTTTATCGGCCAGTTGATACGCCAGTTTATGCGCCTGTTCAGCAACTGGTTGCGGCAGGCGGGCTTGTTCCAGCAGCATAGAAACCGCTTCGGTTTCCGGGCGGCGATAGGCCGCGGTGATCGCGGCGCGGGAAACCGACTGGGGCAAAATTTGCTCGGCAAAGTCGAGGAATGGCTGGTGTGGTTCCTCTGCCGGAGTCGGTGCTTCATCGCTCTCATTGGCAGCGCCAGAAAGCAGCGCAGGTAGCTCCGGCAGAGTATCGCTGTTTTCCAGTTGTTCAAGATAAGAAAAAATCGCCTGCTTAATTAACCAGTGTGGCGTGCGATCGATACGTGTCGCGGCAGACTTAATACGCTCACGCGTCGCGTCGTCCAGCTTAACCCCCATGGTGGTGGTTCCCATGCCATTACTCCTGTTGTTCTGAAAGGTGCAACTTAACGTTATCGTGAAATATCCATGATGTTGCAACTTTGTGCAACCATGTTAAATGTGACCTGCGTAGCAAGCTTAAAAATGAATGAAATGTTAATAAAAGAAATCGATATGACAGGGATTAAAAAAATAACTCAGACTTTTTCTCTGCGACAGTTAACATTTTTGAAAGGTGCAACCGCGAAAAATGTGAGGAAGTGCAACCTGATGAAAAATAGTATCGCTGGGCAACAAAATTTGATGTAAATGGTGTGTTAAATCGATTGTGAATAACCAGCACTTCCGGCAGGATACGGTCGCCCTGGTAAAACATAAACTCTGCTACCCCGTTCCGGTGGCAGATATAACGGCAAGTTTCGACATTGCCAATAATAATTTTTTGGAGACTTTAGATGGCTATTAGCACACCGATGTTGGTGACATTTTGTGTCTATATCTTTGGCATGATATTGATTGGGTTTATCGCCTGGCGATCAACGAAAAACTTCGACGACTATATTCTGGGCGGTCGTAGTCTTGGGCCATTCGTGACGGCATTATCGGCGGGGGCGTCGGATATGAGCGGCTGGCTGTTAATGGGGTTGCCAGGCGCTGTTTTTCTTTCCGGGATTTCCGAAAGCTGGATCGCCATTGGCCTGACATTAGGCGCGTGGATCAACTGGAAGCTGGTGGCCGGGCGGTTGCGTGTGCATACCGAATACAACAATAACGCCTTAACATTGCCGGATTATTTCACCGGGCGCTTTGAAGATAAAAGCCGCATTTTGCGCATTATCTCCGCGCTGGTTATTTTGCTGTTCTTCACCATTTATTGCGCTTCGGGCATTGTGGCAGGCGCGCGTCTGTTTGAAAGTACCTTTGGCATGAGCTACGAAACGGCTCTGTGGGCGGGGGCTGCGGCGACGATCCTTTACACCTTTATTGGCGGTTTCCTCGCGGTGAGCTGGACTGACACTGTACAGGCCAGCCTGATGATTTTTGCCCTGATCCTGACGCCGGTTATCGTAATCATTAGCGTTGGTGGGTTTGGCGACTCGCTGGAAGTGATCAAACAAAAGAGCATCGAAAACGTGGATATGCTCAAAGGGCTGAACTTTGTTGCCATTATCTCGCTGATGGGCTGGGGGCTGGGTTACTTCGGGCAACCGCACATCCTGGCGCGTTTTATGGCGGCGGATTCTCACCACAGCATTGTCCATGCGCGTCGTATCAGTATGACCTGGATGATCCTCTGCCTGGCAGGGGCGGTGGCTGTCGGCTTCTTTGGTATTGCTTACTTTAATGAGCACCCGGCGGTAGCAGGTGCGGTAAACCAGAACGCTGAACGTGTGTTTATCGAACTGGCGCAAATTCTGTTTAACCCGTGGATTGCCGGGATTCTGCTGTCGGCGATTCTGGCGGCGGTAATGTCAACCTTAAGCTGCCAGCTGCTGGTATGTTCCAGTGCGATTACCGAAGATTTATACAAAGCGTTTCTGCGTAAACATGCCAGCCAGAAAGAGCTGGTGTGGGTAGGGCGTGTGATGGTGCTGGTGGTGGCGCTGGTGGCGATTGCGCTGGCGGCAAACCCGGAAAACCGCGTGCTGGGCTTAGTGAGCTACGCGTGGGCAGGCTTTGGCGCGGCGTTTGGTCCGGTGGTGCTGTTCTCGGTGATGTGGTCACGCATGACGCGCAACGGTGCGCTGGCGGGGATGATCATCGGTGCGCTGACGGTTATCGTCTGGAAACAGTTCGGCTGGCTGGGACTGTACGAAATTATTCCGGGCTTCATCTTCGGCAGTATCGGGATTGTAGTGTTTAGTTTGCTGGGTAAAGCGCCGTCAGCGGCGATGCAAAAACGCTTTGCCGAGGCCGATGCGCACTATCATTCGGCTCCGCCGTCACGGTTGCAGGAAGGGTAAGAGAAGGCGTTTTACCGAAAATTTCACGTCATAACAGGAAGCAGGCAGAGGGCAATCAGTGATTGCCCTCTGCGTTTTTTCTCAAAATATTTTTACATCTTCTCATCATTATCACTACATTCCACTTGTATTTTTCTTCATCGTAATGATAATCGCTATCACTGCGATTTACTTTTCTTTGCATAGATTGACTCAGAAAAACGTTTAAGGGTGGGTGGCATGTTTGTTCCGTTTCTCATTATGTTGCGCGAAGGACTTGAAGCCGCGCTGATTGTCAGTTTGATTGCCAGCTATCTTAAGCGTACCCAGCGAGGCCGATGGATTGGTGTGATGTGGATTGGCGTGTTGCTTGCCGCTGCGTTGTGCCTGGGCTTGGGTATCTTCATTAACGAAACCACCGGCGAATTTCCGCAAAAAGAACAGGAACTGTTTGAAGGTATCGTGGCGGTGATCGCCGTGGTGATCCTTACCTGGATGGTTTTCTGGATGCGCAAAGTGTCGCGCAACGTCAAAGTACAACTGGAGCAGGCAGTCGACAGCGCATTGCAGCGTGGAAATCATCATGGCTGGGCGCTGGTGATGATGGTCTTTTTTGCCGTTGCAAGGGAGGGGCTGGAGTCGGTCTTTTTCCTGCTGGCGGCATTTCAACAAGATGTTGGGATCTGGCCACCGCTGGGTGCAATGCTCGGTCTTGCTACTGCCGTGGTGCTCGGCTTCCTGCTCTACTGGGGCGGTATTCGCCTCAATCTTGGTGCATTTTTTAAATGGACCAGCCTGTTTATTCTCTTCGTCGCCGCAGGGCTGGCGGCTGGTGCCATTCGCGCATTTCATGAAGCCGGATTGTGGAACCACTTTCAGGAAATCGCCTTCGATAT
>OGUN01001951.1_pt1 | contig 13223 bp, 4 predicted proteins | sample 1553621 | NCBI WGS metagenome assembly OGUN01 (sample SAMEA2580300, study PRJEB22360) | human gut metagenome | biome: human gut; feature: human-associated habitat; material: faeces | place: Denmark | collected 2008/2010
CTTCCGCAAAGAAGCGTTCCATATAACGCAATCTTTGCACTTCTCATATTTGAAATTCTAACAAAATGTTGTATAATTCATTTGTTTTGACTTCATACGCGGAGGGTTGGAAATGGAAAACGAAAAAATGCCAAGAACCGAAAATAAAATGGGCGTCATGCCCGTTGGCAAGCTGCTGATCAGCATGTCGCTGCCCATCATGATCTCGATGCTGGTGCAGGCGCTCTATAACGTTGTGGACTCGATGTTTGTTGCGCAGATCAATGAAAACGCGCTGACGGCGGTTTCGCTCGCTTTCCCGATCCAGAACCTGATGATCGCGGTTTCGACGGGCACGGGCGTCGGTATCAACGCGCTGTTGTCCCGCTCCCTTGGCGCGCGCGATTATGAAAGTGCGAACCGCGCCGCGACGAACGGCCTGTTCGTGATGATGCTGTCCTCCATCCCGTTTATCCTCTTCGGCCTGTTCGGCGCAAACGCCTTCATGCGCGCGCAGACCGATATTGCCGAAATCGTGGAATACGGCACGGAATATCTGCGCGTAGTGTGCATGCTGAGTGTGGGCATTTTCGGCCAGATCGCCTTTGAGCGTCTGCTGCAATCCACCGGCCGGACGGTGCATACCATGATCACCCAGTCCATCGGCGCGATCATCAACATCATTCTCGACCCCATTCTCATCCACGGATGGTTCGGCCTGCCCGCCATGGGCATTGCCGGCGCGGCCATTGCCACGGTGATCGGCCAGTGGGTGTCCGGCATCATGGTCATCATTTTCAACCTGAAATTCAACCCGGAGGTACAGCTGCACAAGAAGTATCTTCCGCTGGAGGGCAAGACCGTGGCCGCCATTCTGACGGTGGGCATTCCCTCCATCGTTATGAACGGCATTGGCTCCGTGATGAATTTCGGCATCAACCAGATTTTGCAGGGCTTCGCCGAGACGGCGACCGGCGTGTTCGGCGTGTATTTCAAGCTCCAGAGTTTCTTCTTCATGCCCCTGTTCGGCCTGAACAACGCCACCATTTCCATCATCGCCTACAACTACGGCGCCCGCAAGCCCCAGCGGATCACCAAGACGCTGAAAATTTCCTGCACCGCGGCGCTGTGTCTCATGACGGTGGGTCTGTTGGTGTTCCAGTTCTTCCCGGATGTGCTGCTGGGGATGTTCAACCCCTCCCAGGCGTTTCTGGAGATCGGCCGGGTCGCTCTGCGCACCATCAGCTGGAGCTTCCCCATTGCGGCCATCTGCATTGCGCTGGGCGCCAGCTTTCAGGCGCTGGGCAACGGCATCTACTCCACCATTGTTTCCCTGTGCCGTCAGCTGGTGGTACTGCTCCCGGTGGCCTATCTGCTGAGCCTGACAGGGGAGGTGCAGAGGGTCTGGCTGGCCTTCCCCATAGCGGAGGTGGTCAGCGGCACGGTGACGTTTATCTGCTTCACCAGAATCTACCGCCAGAAGATAAAGCCGCTGTTTGAGCAGGCATGATGGGTCGCCTGCGAAATACGGCACCTGAAGTCTGATAGAACAGGCCGGTCATCTTTTCCGGCAAATGATTTCCTGATACTATTTCCTGATTAAAATCTTTGATTTTAATCAGGAAGGCATCGCCTAATGGCGCTGCCGGTTTTGTGATTTATAAGGAAAGAAATCACAAAACAAGTCTCATATGAACTCCATGCCCTTCAGGCAATTAAAATCTTTTTTAAGATTTTAATTGGAGTTCAGTATGACTCATTTCCGCCATGATGCGGGCGCGGTATTATCGCTCCATAGATCACATCCATCATACCTTCACCCCCGCCGGGGACTGCCAAAGTCTGACAGTTTCCGGCGGGGGTTCCTGTTTTTCGCCCTCTCAAGGCAAAAATGTATCCGTCTGTTTTGCGTTTTTGCGGAAAGGAAACAGCAAAAATCACTCCGTATCATACTTTGGCATGATTTACATTTTCTGGCGGTTATGTATAATAGGGATAAAATGGTGTTGGAATGCGTATGGCATGGGGTATGTCCCTTTGCCGGCGAAAAGGAGGGAGAACGTGACCGGAAATATTATCGTGAAGCCGTCTGTCCGGCAGCGGTTCGACAGCTTTATGGAGCGCGGGCGCGTCCTCTTTTTCAGCGCGCCCTGCGGCTTCGGGAAAAGCACGCTGTCCGATGCCCTGCTCTCCGGACGGGATGTGCTGCGGCTGAACGCGGGCGCGGCGGATTTTGCCCTTCCCGCCCTTTCGGATGGGTGGGAAATCCTGCTCATTGACGATTTTCAGATGATACCGGCGGAGGATGGCGGACAGGCGCTGTGCGAGCTGATCCGCTCCGACCCGGGCAAACGCTTCCTGCTTCTCTCCCGGGGCGCGCCGCCCGGATATCTGACGGCGTTCCAGTATTCCGGCCTGATGACCACGCTGGAGGCCGACGACCTGCTCTTTGACCGGGAGGATATCTGCAAATACTTTTCCGGCTGCGGCGTCGCCGTGACGGACAGCGAGATCGGCGGTATTCTGAGAGAATCCGTCGGCTACCCTCTGGGCGTCGCCGTCACCGCCCGGTGCATGTCCGGCGGGAGGCCCTTCGGCCCGGAGATCGTGGCGCGGGCATTCCGGGAGGTGTTCTCCTATTTTGAGGCTGCGATCTACCGGAGGTTCGACCTTCCCGTGCGGCGGTTTCTGCTGGAGCTGGCGCCCTTTGAACGGTTCAATCTGGAAATGGCGCGGATGGTCAGCGGCGACCCCCACGCGGGCGACCGGCTGGACTGGCTCCTGAGCCACACCACCATGCTCCGCTATGACGACGTGCAGCATTTCCGCTTCTGGCCGCAGTTCCGCAGCTTCCTTCTGTGGGAGATGGAGCGGGAATACAGCGAGGAAAAGCGCCGGGCGCTTTTCAGCCGGGGCGCGCTCTACTACGAGCTGAAAGAGGATTACGCCCACGCGCTGGAATGCTACACCCGATGCGGCGACCACGCCAAGGTCTCCGAGCTTCTCATCCGCAACGCGGAGCTGCACCCCGGCATGGGGCATTACAGCGAAATGGAAAAATACTACCGCAGTCTCCCGGAAGCGGAGATCGCGGCTTCCCCCGCGCTGATGCAGGGCATGAGTATGCTGTGCGCTCTGGCCATGGATTACGAAGGCTCTGAGCGCTGGTATCACGAATTGCAGGAATTCGGAAAGCGGTGCGGCAGGGACGACGCCGCAGGCAAGCAGGCCCGCAGCCGTCTGGCGTGGCTGGACATCTCCCTGCCTCAGCGGGGCGTGGAAGGGCTGACGGAAACCATTCCCGCGGTGTTCCGGCTGATGACCAGCAAGAAGGTTTCCCTCCCGTCCTTCTCCGTCACCAGCGCCCTGCCCAGCGTCATGAACGGCGGCAAGGACTTTTCCGTCTGGAGCAAACGGGACGACCTGCTCTACCAGACGCTCCGCGTCCCGGTGGAGGCCATACTGGGGCGGGACGGTGTTGGCCTTGCGGACTGCGCCATCGCCGAAAGCAAATTTGAAAAGGGCGAGAACATCACCGGCCGGATGCTGACCATCATCCCCCGCATCAGCGAGATACGCCAGCGCGGCACGCCGGACATGGAATTCGCCATCAACGGTCTGCTGGCCCGAAGCCTTCTTGCGGCAGGGCAGAGCGAGGACGCTTATCGGACGATCGAATCCCTCCGGGAAAAATTCGCCGAGGAAGGGCGGGAGCGGTTCCTGCCCAATATGGACGCCATGCTCGTCCGAATTTCCCTCCATACCGGCGATCTGGACTACGCCGACACATGGTATCGGGAAAAAGCGCCCAGAGACCCCATGCGGATAAACGTCATGAAGCGCTACCAGTATCTCACGCAGGCCATGGTGGAGCTGGCGGACGGGAAGCCGGGGGCGTCGATGCTGACCCTCTCCCCGCTGGAAGATTACGTCCGCAGCTGCGGGCGGCACATCGACGGCACCCATCTGAACATCCTCGCCGCCATCGCCCTGTACCGAAGCAGGGACGAAGCATGGCGGCAGCGCCTGATCGGCGCATTGAACGCCGCGGCGGAATACCACTTCATCCGAACCGTCAGCGTCTACGGCGCGGCGGTGCTGCCCCTGCTGGAACGGCTGGATTGGAGCGGAAGCGCCCGGTGGAAAAAGCAGCTGATGGACGACGTGCGCTTGCAGGCGGCGTATTACCCCCGCTTTCTGGAACCGCGCCTCGCGCCGGGGGAAGCCCTGACGCCCACGGAGCTGCAAATTCTGCACCTGATCTGCGCCGACAAGAGCAACGCGGAGATCGGGCAGATCATGGACATCAAGCTGCCCACGGTAAAGACCCATGTAAGCCACATTCTGGATAAGCTGGACGTCCGACGGCGAAGCGAGGCGAAAACCGCCGCGAAGCGTCTGCGGCTTATCCCGGAAGAACGGTAAACCCCCGCCCGGATTTTACCGGGCTGACGATAGAAAACCGCACTTTTTTCACACAGGAGGATCCTATGAAAAAACGAATTTTGAGTCTGTTTTTGGCGCTCACGCTCTGCCTGACGCTCCTGCCGACATCGGCTTTTGCCGAGGGTGGGGACGTGAGCATTTCTGACGGTGTCATCGGCGGCGAGACCGGTGGCGAGGGCGGTGGAGTCCTTGTACCACCCGGCGGTTCGACCGGCGAAGGTGGTGGGATCTATACGCCCCCAGGTGGTCCGGCAGAAGGGGGCGGCGGCACGTATATCCCCGAAGAAGACACGCGGACGGAGATCTGGTGCGTGAGCAAGCCCGATTCCATTGGCCGCAGCTATGACGGCACGACGGACGGCGGCACGATTCCAATCGACTTGACGTTTACAGACGGCACAAATGAAATCAAACTCAAAGAAGGAACGGGCTTTACCGCCAAGAAGACGTTTGATTCCGCGGACGCGGGATGGCATACCGTCACTGTGGAAATCGCGCTGATCGGCGAAGCCGCGGTAAAGTACAAGCTCAAGGCGGGCGAAGAAAAATTTGAGATCGGCGGCAACATCAACAAGGCCTATCCCGATTTGACCGTATCTCTTTCCAAGACGACCTGCACGGTGGGCGAAAAGCTTCTTCCGCTTCTGTCTGTCGAGGGTGCTCCGGAAGACGCCGAGGTGACATATTACTATGCGCCGATCAATTCTGGATATTTGGAGTTTGAAGGCAGTGAGGCAGTTCCCAAGATCGACGAGAACACTGCAATCAGCGAACCCGGCACATATTACGTCTATGCCAAGACCGGCGAGACCAAGAACTACAAAGAGGAAAGGTCAGCAACCGTGGAACTCACGGTCAACGAGCCTGTCGTTGAGGCCGCTTCGGTAACAAGAGCGGACGGCACGGATGGCGGCACATACGAATCCCTCCCGGCGGCGCTGAACGCGGCGCAGGACGGCGACACCGTCAGGCTGCTGGCCAACCATGTGACGGATGCAGACGCCCTCAATGCGCTCGGTGAAGATTTTACGTTCGAACAGTATGCTTCCATCGTACCCGTTGTCACCAAAACCTTGACGCTCGATCTGAACCACAAGACGGTCGACTACCTCGAGGTTGGGTTCTCAGAGACTAACGAGGAAACGCAGAAAAAAGAAACTCTCGCGACAGGCAACCTGACTGTTACAGGCGAGGCCGCTTACGGCAGAATTTCAAATCTCATGTTCATGGCCGGCGCACTGGACATCCAGAGCGGCGAGATCGGCGGTTCAGAATGCATGGGACTTCTCTGCGACGCGGACAGTGGCTCTGTGACCGTCAGCAACGGCACGGTGTATGGCCTCACCGTATTGGAGGGTGCTTCCGTCGCCGTCAATGGCGGTTCCAATCACGCGGGTGAATGGGTTGTCGGTTCCGGCGCTACGCTGAAAATTACGGACGGCACGTTTGGCGAGGTGCAGTTCACGCGCAATGGAACCATCGCCATCAGCGGCGGCACGTTCAAAAGCATTAAGAGCGAAATCGCAGAAGAGTTGCAGCCGCTCATGTCCCTGTTGGATACGCAGAAGGTGCACGCTTTCTACAAGGGCGACGACGTGCAGGACGGCAATGCAACGGAGCTGGCCGACGTAACCGTCAAGGAACACACTCACACCATGGTGAACAGCAGGTGCGCCTGCGGCTTTTCCTGCACCCACACGAACACAGATGGCACAAGCGCCATCAACAAAGACGGCAAGTGCACGGTCTGCGGGACACAGTTCGCGGCTGCCATCGGTGAAATCTATTATACCGATGTGCCGTCCGCGCTGAATGCGGCAACTGACGGTCAGACCGTCAAGCTGCTGGCAAACGCGATGCTGCCTGACGACACATATGTCAGCAAGACCCTCACGCTGGATTTGGACGGACACAGTCTGAGCGGATACAGCTTGAATGTCGGCGGCCTTACGGCCACGAGCCAGGTTCGCACCGGCAACCTGACGGTCATTGACAGCAGCGGCGGCAACGGCGCGGTGGGAGTGACCGTGCGGGACGGCGGTACACTGGTATTCAATCCGGAGAATGACAATACCACTTTGCTCCAGCTGGAGGTTTGGGGCGGCACAGTCAAGCTGTACGGCGGAAAGATTTCGAGAAGCGGTCTGCGGCTGAATAATAACATCACATTGGGCAATCTGCTTCCCGGGCAAGCGGGACTGGCCTACTATCGTGGTGACACGCAGCTCACGCTGGAGGAAGCCGCTTCCCAGACCTGCGACCTGGTGGTAAAGTTGTGCAGCCACGGCGGCAAGAACGGCTTTGATGGCACCAACTGTCCCTACTGCAACGCGCCCGCGGTGGCGCAGACGGCCTTGCGGAATGGCGAGGGCGGCGGTCTGTGGCGGAGATTTGCCGACTTGCAGACTGCCCTTGATGCGGACAGAGACGGCGGCTCGACCCTCAGTCTGCTGACCGACGTGACCGGCGATTATACCATCAACGGCACCCGGGACACCGGCATAGATCTGAACGGCCATTCAATCCACGGTACGGTAACCGTCAAGGCCGCCACAGGCATGGACACTACTACCTTAAGCAACACGAAAAACACGACCACAGCCAGTATCGATACCGTCGTTGCCAACGAGGGAGCAAACCTCGCCGGTTCGGGATTCCCCGCCGTTATCGGCACGCTGAAGCTGGCAGAGGGTGCCACATGGGCAAACATCCTGTATGAACCTAACCGCCTTGGCTATAAGGTGCTCAATGGGGACGGCACTCACAAGTGGTACGCCCCGGCGGATGTTCCTGCCGGTTCCACGGAGCTGAACAATGTCATCATCAATCGTCTGCCAATCCCCTCCAAGACCCTGTCTCTGAAGGTCGATGGGAAGAACCTGACCGGCAGTAACCCGAAGGTGGAGCGCGGCACGACCGTCCGGCTCTGCGCCAACTGCAACGCGAAGGATGCGGATGTGGCCATCTACGTCGGAGAGATAGGGGGAGACGGCATCCCCACATACAGACAGAAGAAAGCTGAATATAAAAAGATCGGCACCATGTGGTACTATGTTGTAGACTTCGATGCTGACACGATCGGAACATACAGCATTTATTTCACGGCCAGCAAGGACGGCTATTCGGTATCGAGCAACCCCAAAATACTGACCGTCACCAAGCTGAATCTCAGCAAAGCCGTAATCACGTTCCCCAACGGCAATGAAAGTGTCTATCAGCCTTATAACACCACCACCGGCGTGCCGCCCTATGTTGTAACGTACAACGGCAGCGAGCTGAAAGCGGGAGTTGATTACACCGTCGTCCGCGGCGATTCCCATTCCACTGTCGGCACCGCCACTCTGACCATCAAGGCGACAGACGACGGCGACTACACCGGCCAGAAAACCGCCAGATGGACGGTCGCAGCTCACAAAGCAACGATCTCGGTCGGCGACATCATAAAGGCATACAATGGCACAACAGACCTGCCCGCAAACGCGTCGATAAAGCTTAAGAGTGCGGATTCCCGCTATGCTCCTTCCGGCGGGCCACTTCCTCTGGTGGCTGGTGAGGATTACCAGATACTCAATGCCAGTTATGATTCCGCCAATGCAAGTGAGGACGAAAAGACCGTCTCCTTCACCATTAAGCTGACGGATAGGAACTATACCTTTGAAGACGGCACGACGCAAAAGGACTTTGTGCTGAACGGCGCGGATGTGTCGCAGACTTTCAAGATCAATCAGGCCACTGTGACCCCGAACGAGATCACGCAGTACGTTTTCAACGATTTGGCAAAGACCTACGAAATCGATTTGAGAACGCTCCTGCCAGAGCTGCCTGTAGGCTGCGAGTACGGCAAGATCCATAATCGGGGCTGCGATTACCACTTTACGGATAGTACTTACCTCGACAGCAGCAACCATATATTCGTGTCAAACGAAGGCATTCTGACTCTGCCCATCGTGGCCGCGCACAGCGCGAATGTGAACGATCAGATCGGCACTTTGACCGTCCCGATTGTAAGCACGAACTATCAGCCGTTCGAGCTGACCATCAAGGTCGTCATTGGCCAGAGGATCCCCCTCGATCAATCGGGCGTCAGCGTCAGCGCGACGGATATCACCTACGGTCAGGCGCTGGCAGAGAGCACACTCACGGCCACGGGTTCGATGATCTGCCCCCGCACACAGGCCGTGATTCCGGGTACGTTCGCGTGGAAGGACGGCACCATCAAGCCCAACGCGGGCAGCTATGATGCCGAATGGACGTTCACCCCGGCGGAAGGCTACGAAGAATACGCCCCCGCGACCGGCACCGTGACCGTCACAGTCGAACCGGCAGAGCTGACGGGAGTTTCCGTGAGGGCACCCAGCACGTATTACACCGGCAAGCCGCAGCACGCATCGACAATCGCGTTTGGGCAAAGTGTAGACGGCACTACCGTGACGTTCACCTACAGCGACAAGGTAGACGGCGACTATACTTCGGACGGACCGACTTTCACCGACGCAGGCACGTACACCGTTTACTACAAAGCGGAAGCAGCAAACCACAAAACGGCTACCGGTACGTTCACCGTAACCATTGCCCCGCTGCCCATCAGCCTTCTCTCCGTCGAAAGAATCTCCAAGTCCTACGACGGCACCGCAAACGTCACGCTTACCGCGAGCAGACTGACGTTCTTCAGCAAGACGGCCAGTCGTTCGGGCATTATACTTCCCGATACGGCGCTCACCTTCTCTGACGCCCAGTTTACCATGAAGCAGGCGGACGGGAGCCACCTGCCCTCGCCGGACGTCGGAAACGGAAAGGCCCTTTCCTTCACCATGACGCTTGCGAACGACAACTATGTGTTTGAGGGCAAGCCGGAAGGCACCAAAACGGTCAGTGACACTTTTGCAACCGACGATACGACCCGTTTCACCATCACCAGGGCCGACGCGCCCGTGCCGACAGACGGTACGGTGACCATCATCAACGGTCTGGAAAGAACCTACGAGGTCGATCTGGCGGCGCTGCTGTCTGCACTGGAAAGCCCCAAGTTCTACGGCGACATCGCCTATGGCGCGCCGACCATCACCGTGGATGCCGGCTACTGCGACGCTGCCACTGCGAAGATCGAAAACGGCAAGCTGATTCTGCCCATTCTGGCAAACCCGGTCTATACGGAGGGCAATGTCGGCTCGGTGACGGTGATTGTCACAACCAGCAACTACGAGGACATCACCCTGACCGTCAACATCTTCGCAAAGAACAAGATCACGCCCGTTCCGGATGGCGAGGTGACCGCAAGCGAGATCACCTACGGTCAGCCGCTGAATGCAAGCACGATCACGGGCAAGATGAAAGACCCCACCACCGGTAAAGAGGTTCCCGGCACCTTCACATGGACGGACGGCACGCTCATGTTCAACGCGGGCAGCCGTAAGGCCGAATGGACGTTCACCCCGGACGCGCCGGAGTACGCGACGGCCACCGGAAAGGTGCGGGTCACGGTCAATCCCAAGTCCATTGTAGGCGCGGTCGTCACGCTGGAAGACACCTTCGTGTATGACGGGACGGAAAAATGTCCCCAGATAATCAGTGTCGTTCTGGACGGCGTAACACTGACAGGCATTGGCGGAGGCACAGATTATGGCTTTTCCTGCAACAGAACGTCGCAGGTCGGCACATACTACGATGATTTTTCTCTCAGCGGTCTGGGTAACTACACCGGCGAGATGAAGTTCACGTGGTCGATCACGCCAAGAGAAGTGACACCCACGATCACCGTCGCGGACGGCACCTATAACGGCGGAAATCCCGTTCAGCCGACCGTTACCCTCACAGACGACCTCGGCAATACCATTGACCCGAAGGAATACGACGTCTCCTACAGCGATAACACAAACGCGGGTACCGGCACCGTTACCGTCACCGATAAGGAAGGCGGCAGCTATGTCCTCGGTACGGCCAGCACGACCTTCACGATCAGCAAGGCCGCCGCGCCCGTGCTGACCGCCTATCCGGTCACCCGGAAGTACACTCTAAAAACGGAGCAGACCATCACCCTCCCCGACCTCAAGAGTCTGGGAATGCCCGATGATGCACAGGTATCCGACGCGAACGCGTTCCACAGCGGGTCCTATTCTCCCGCGGGCAGGATTCAGGACGGTTGGGGCATTGACGTGAACACCGGCGCGATCACCTACGCTCTGGCGGACGGTGCCGCCGCTGGCGACGTCATCACCTTTACCCTTCTGGTTCGTTCCAAGAACTACGAGGACGCCACCGTTACGGTCATCCTCACCCTGACGGAGCGGGACGCGCCCATCCTGACCCTGCCGGACATCATCACCGCGGACTACACCGGCGCGGAAATTCCCGTCAGCGCGGTCACCGGCAAGAGCGCCGCCTTTGACGGCAAGGATGTGCCGGGTACATGGAACTGGAAAGCCGGTCAGGCGATCACCAACGCGACCGACACCGGCAGTAAGGCCATTGTCTTTACCCCCGCCGATCTGGTCAATTACCACCCGGTGGAGGGCGAGGTTTATGTCATCATCTCCCGCGTCGCGCCGGACTATACCGCGCCCGCTGCCATTGACGGCCTGACCTACAGTGGCAGCGCGCAGGCGCTGGTCAGGGCAGGCTCCACCGCCCACGGCAAGCTGCTCTACAGCCTGAGCAAAGACGGCACCTACTCCGAGACCATCCCCACCGGCACGGACGCCGGGGAATACACCGTCTGGTACAAGGTCGAGGGCGACAGCAACCATAAAGATTCCCAGCCCGGGTCCGTCACCGCAACCATCGCTCCCAAGACCGTGACCGCCACCGTGACGGTCAGCGGCGGTTCCCTCACCTACACCGGCGACCCGCTGAAGCCCGATGTCATCGTGAAGGACGGCGACACGGTCATCAGCCCGGAGGAATACGACGTTTCCTACAGGGATAACGTGAACGCGGGCACCGCCACCGTGACCGTCAGGAACAAGGCAGGCGGCAACTACACCGTCAGCGGCAGCACCACCTTCGAGATCGGCAAGGCCGCTTCCGAGGTCAGGACCGCCCCCCGGGCGAACGCCGGCCTTGTCTACAACGGCGGTGAGCAGGCCCTCATCACAGCCGGAACTGCCCTCGGCGGCAAGCTGAAATACCGTCTGGGCGAAACCGGCGAGTTCACAGAAGCGCTTCCCAAGGCCACGGACGCGGGCACCTACACCGTGTACTGCATGGTCGAGGGCGACGGCAACCACCGCGACTCGGAGGTGCAGAGCCTCACCGTCACCATCGATAAGGCGAAGGTCACGGTCAAGGCGTTGGACAAGCGCATCTACACCGATGACAAGGCCCCCGATCTGAGCAAGCCCGTACTGGACAAGGACTACACCGTCAGCGCCATGTTCGGCGAGGATGCGCTGACCGGCGACATAAAGCTCGCCTACGTGGACGCGAATGGCACTGCGATCACCCCCGACACGGCGAAGGTCGGCAAGGTCATTATCCGCGCCGGTGGGCTGACCGCCCCCAACGGCAACTACACCGTCGTTTTCGTGGACGGCACGCTGACCATCGACGAGCGCCCGGTCTACACCATCAAGGCCACGGCGGGCATCCACGGCTCCATCACGCCCTCCGGCGACGTTGACGTCCTCCACGGCGGCAGCCAGACCTTCACCATCGCCGCGAACAGAGGCTACGCCATCTCCAACGTCAAGATCGACGGCGTGAGCATCGGCGCGGTGAAGTCCTACACCTTCGAGAACGTCACCGGCAACCACACCATTGAGGTCACCTTCATGAAGGCCAACGGCAACCCCCAGACCGGCGTAATGGTGGACGAAGTCACCGGCGAGTACTATGTGGGGTAACGCCCACCGCGTTTCGCGCGTCCGTTGGGCGCGCGAGGAGACAAGCTTATGAAGAAAAATGTCATGAAAATCTGCTGCGCGGTTCTGGCCATTGCGGTCATTGCCGCTCTGCTGATAGTGGTCAGGGGCTGCCACCGGGAGGAACCAATCGTCCCTCCCACCACCGCCCCGGCCACCCAGACCGTCCCCACCGAAGCCGAGACCCAGCCCCCCACGGTTCCCGTAGGGGAGGTCATCCCCACCGTGGATAAGCAGCCGGAGCTGGCCGCGGCCAGAAAGAAAAACCCCGACACCGTGGCGTGGCTGTACATCCCTGGCGCGGAGGTGGACGACCCCGTGATGCAGGCAGAGGACAACGGCCACTACCTGTGGCTGGGCGAAGACGGCGAGTACAGCACTTGGGGCTGCTACTACGCTCACTGCGAAAATCATTTCGGCGGCCGGGACAAGCTGGACACCAACACCACGATTTTCGGCCACTCCGCCAGCAACTGCGACCCCAACGGCCCCAAGTTCACCAAGCTCTACCGGTACATGGACGCGGACTACGTGAAAGATCATCCCTACATTTACCTCTCCGTGACAGGGGAAGATCTGGTTTTCCAGATCACGGCGCTGTTCATCACGGACATTGAGTTCGACTACATTGTCCCCAATCCCACGGGAAGCGAGCTGACGGAGTTCTTCCGGACGGTCGCACGAAAGAACTGGCTGAACTTTGACGGCGTGACCTTCTCGGAGGACGACACCGTTCTGACCCTCTCCACCTGCTGCCGGAAGTATGACACGGCCAAAACCGGCAACCAGCGTCTGGTGGTCATGGCGAAGCTGCTGCCGGAAGGCGCGACGGCACAGCCCTACACCGTCTCTCTGGCGGAAAATCCGGAGATGCCATAACAAAAACTTCCTGCACCGCTTTTACGGCGCAGGAAATCGAAAAAACGGCGGCTGCCCATACGG
>OGUN01001955.1_pt1 | contig 13198 bp, 10 predicted proteins | sample 1553621 | NCBI WGS metagenome assembly OGUN01 (sample SAMEA2580300, study PRJEB22360) | human gut metagenome | biome: human gut; feature: human-associated habitat; material: faeces | place: Denmark | collected 2008/2010
GAGACACTCGCCAAGCTTGAGGCCATAGTCCGTGGGGAGCGGGACGTATGACCTGCCTGTTCGTCGCGCTCTCTGGCGCATCATTGATACATTAGGGCCGCCTCTCTGTTTCCAAGTGTGATACACTGCCGGACGCGGTTTTGCCAGCGTGGCGCAACGGTAGCGCAGCGGTTTTGTAAACCGAGGGTTGCGGGTTCGATTCCTGCCGCTGGCACCAGCCGCATTCGTGCAGCGAGAGGTATAGCTACACCCGGATGCGTGGTATAGCGGCTTTTTCGTTGACAACATCTGATGTGCGCGGTATCATCTCGTGCGCTATGCGGCTAGACTGCATCGCGCGCAGCTTGAAAAGCGTATACAGATTAGTGAGTCACAAAGATGGGCGTGTGCCGGAGCGGTTAATCGGGACGGGCTGTAAACCCGTTGGCTTTGCCTACCATGGTTCGAATCCATGCGCGCCCACCACCTTTGCCTGTGTAGCTCAGGGGTAGAGCACTTCCTTGGTAAGGAAGAGGCCATCGGTTCAAATCCGATCACAGGCTCCATTTACTTCACACTCATCAGAGTTTGAACGATCAAATGGCGGTGTAGCTCAGTTGGTCAGAGCGCACGGTTCATACCCGTGTTGCCATTGGTTCGAATCCAATCGCCGCTACCAGTTTTTTCGCCTCAGAACGAGGCTCAGCACGTATAAAATAGTAGTTTGGTAATGACGCGTATCCCAAAGCGGGGACGCGCATGCAATCAGCAAACAGGAGGATATGATGGCTGAAAAGGAAAAGTTTGACCGCTCCAAGCCGCATGTAAACATCGGCACCATTGGTCACGTCGACCATGGCAAGACCACGCTTACCGCGGCTATCTCCAAGACGCTTTCCGACAATGACGGTTCGCATGGCACCGCCACCGCCGACTTCACCGCATTCGAGGATATCGACAAGGCTCCTGAAGAGCGCGAGCGCGGCATCACGATTTCCATCGCCCACATCGAGTACGAGACCGACAAGCGTCACTACGCTCACGTCGACTGCCCGGGCCATGCTGACTACGTCAAGAACATGATCACGGGTGCTGCTCAGATGGACGGCGCCATCCTCGTTATCGCCGCCACCGACGGCCCGATGGCCCAGACCCGCGAGCACGTTCTGCTCGCCCGTCAGGTGGGTGTCCCGCGTATCCTCGTCGCCCTGAACAAGTGCGACATGGTCGACGACGACGAGCTCATCGAGCTCGTTGAGGAAGAGGTCCGTGACCTCCTCGACGAAAATGGCTTCGATCGCGATTGCCCGGTCATCCACGTGTCCGCTTACGGCGCACTGCACGATGACGCTCCGGACCACGAGAAGTGGGTTGAGCAGATCAAGAAGCTCATGGACGCCGTCGATGACTACATCCCGACCCCGGTCCACGATCTGGACAAGCCGTTCCTGATGCCGATCGAAGATGTCTTCACCATCTCCGGCCGTGGCACCGTGGTGACCGGCCGTGTCGAGCGTGGTAAGCTCCCGGTCAACTCCAACGTCGAGATCGTCGGCATCCGTCCGACCCAGACCACCACCGTCACCTCCATCGAGACCTTCCACAAGCAGATGGACGAGTGCGAGGCTGGCGACAACACCGGTCTGCTGCTCCGCGGCATCAACCGTACGGACGTCGAGCGTGGCCAGGTTGTGGCCAAGCCGGGCTCCGTCACCCCGCACACCAAGTTCGAGGGCGAAGTCTACGTGCTGACCAAGGACGAAGGCGGCCGTCACTCGCCGTTCTTCTCCAACTACCGTCCGCAGTTCTACTTCCGTACCACCGACGTCACCGGCGTCATCACCCTGCCGGAAGGCGTTGAGATGGTGCAGCCGGGCGATCACGCTACCTTCGGCGTTGAGCTGATCCAGCCGATCGCTATGGAAGAGGGCCTGACCTTCGCAGTGCGTGAAGGCGGCCACACCGTCGGCTCGGGCCGTGTCACCAAGATCATCGAGTAGTTTCTACCCGACATCAAGACACGCTTGAACTAGCGTTTTAAAGAAACCTCCCAAGGATGAGAATCCGAGGGAGGTTTCTTTATATATGGAAGGGCAACGCTCCAAAGTATGCACGCCGTGGCATAATGAGCAAGGCTTTTTGTAAGCTTTTCCGTCAGATGAAGAAATAGGTGAGTTAATTTGGCACAGACTACCAATGACATCAAGAACGGTTCTGTTCTGAACCTCGATGGCCAGCTGTGGACCGTCATCAAGTTCCAGCACGTCAAGCCGGGCAAGGGCCCCGCCTTCGTGCGCACCACCATCAAGAACGTGCTTTCCGGCAAGATCGTCGACAAGACCTTCAACGCGGGCATGAAGATGGAATTCGAAACCGTCGACAACCGCAACCTCCAGTACTCCTATGAAGACGGCGACAACTTCGTCTTCATGGACATGACCACCTACGACCAGATCTTCATTCCGAAGACCCTGGTCGGCGACCAGGCCAAGTTCCTGCTCGAAGGCACCGACTGCGTCGTGTCCTTCCACGACGGCACCCCGCTGTCCGTCGAGCTGCCGGCTTCCGTCGTCCTGACCGTCACCCACACCGAGCCGGGCCTGCAGGGCAACCGTTCCAACGCCGGCACCAAGCCGGCCACCGTCGAAACCGGCGCCGAGATCCAGGTGCCGCTGTTCATCGGCGAAGGCGAGAAGGTCAAGGTGAACACCACCGACGGCTCCTACCTCGGCCGCGAGAACTGAGAGTAAGGACAGCGAAGTTTCATGGCACGTTCCACCGCTCGCAAGAGGGCTCTGAACACGTTGTATGAAGCGGATGAGAAGGGACAGGACATCCTGTCCCTTCTTGCTGAGCGCATCGAGCAGCCCGGCGCTCAGACCCCGCTGCCCGACTACGCCATCGAAATCGTCCGTGGCGTGGCGGAGCATATCGCCGCCATCGACGCCATGCTTGACGAACATTCCACCGGTTGGAAGGTCAAGCGCATGGGCGTCGTCGACCGCAATATCCTGCGCATCGCCGCATGGGAGATCATGTTCAACGATGATGTTCCCAACATGGTGGCCATCGATGAGGCGTTGAGCCTTGCCAAAACGCTGTGCGACGACGATTCGCCGGCGTTCATCCATGGTCTGCTCAGCGCGGTGAGCGCCGATGCGGAAGCCACTGAAGTGGCCGAACAACCGACCGAACCTTCGGCTGAATAAAGCCGAAAGTTAAGCGATTCGGCCGGGTCGCGAGTCCTAACCGGCCGCTATCCTTGGTACGAATACCTTGACTATAAGGGGGTTTTGGTGAACCAGTATGATTCCGAAGCCGTGATGTTTGACCCTCAGGATGCCGTTCTTGTTCTCGAAGACGGACAGGTGTATGTGGGCGAGCCATACGGCGCGATCGGCACGACCAGCGGGGAGATCGTTTTCGCGACCGGCATGACCGGCTACCAGGAAACGCTTACCGATCCCAGCTACGACCGTCAGATCGTGGTACAGACGTTCCCGCACATCGGGGACACGGGAATCAACGGGGAGGATCCGGAATCCTCCAGAATCTGGGTCGCAGGCTATGTGGTGCGCGATCCCAGCCCGAATGTGAGCAACTGGCGCGCCACCGGCAGCCTTGACGACGATCTCGAATCCAACCACATCGTCGGCATCAGCCATATCGACACGCGCAAGCTGGTACGCCACCTGCGTTCCGCCGGTGTGATGCGCGCGGCCATCTTCTCAGGCGACGCGCTGCTCGACGGTGACGGCAAACTGCGCACCATCGACTCCATGCTCGACGAGGTCAAGGCCACTCCGCAGATGAAGGGCATGAGCCTCTACGACGAGGTCAGCACCAAGGAAGCCTATACCATCGAACCCTGCGGCGAATTCGAAGGCAAGGAACCGCTGTTCACCGTGGCGGCCGTCGATCTGGGCATCAAGTCCATGACCCCGCATCGCATGGCCGAACGCGGCTGCCGCGTGCATGTGGTGCCGTCCACCATCACCTTCGACGAGCTCCAGTCCCTTAATCCCGACGGCGTCTTTTTCTCCAACGGTCCGGGCGACCCGGAACAGGCCGATCCTGAAGTGAATCTGCTGCGTCAGGTGCTCGACGCCGGATATCCGTTCTTCGGCATCTGCTTCGGCAACCAGCTGCTGGGCCGCGCGCTCGGCTTCGGCACGTACAAGCTCAAATTCGGCCACCGCGGCATCAACCAGCCGGTCAAGGATATGACCACCGGCAAAATCGAAATCACCGCGCACAACCATGGCTTCGCCGTGGATGCGCCAATCGGCGAAACCGTCGACGCGCCATTCGAGAACGGCAAATACGGCAAGGTGTTCGTCAGCCATATCGATTTGAACGATAACGTGGTCGAAGGCCTGCAGTGCGTCGATATCCCGGCGTTCTCCGTGCAATATCACCCGGAAGCCGCCGCCGGCCCGCACGATGCCGCATACCTGTTCGATCGTTTCGTTGATCTCATGCGTTCCGTCAAGGAGGGAACCCGCAATGCCTAAGCGCACAGACATCAAGTCCGTGATGGTCATCGGCTCCGGTCCGATCGTGATCGGCCAGGCCGCGGAATTCGATTATTCGGGCACCCAGGCCTGCCGCGTGCTGCGCGAAGAGGGCATTAGGGTCATTCTGGTCAATTCCAACCCGGCCACCATCATGACCGATCCGGAAATGGCCGACGCCACCTACATCGAGCCGATCTCCACCCCGATCCTCGAGCAGATCATCGCCAAGGAACGTCCTGACGCGTTGCTGCCGACGCTGGGCGGACAGACCGCGCTGAACGCGGCCATGGCGCTGGGCGAGGCGGGCGTGCTCAAGAAGTACAACGTCGAGCTGATCGGCGCGTCCCTTGACGCCATCGATCGTGGCGAGGACCGCGAACTCTTCAAGAAGGTCGTGGAGGAGGCCGGCGCCGAATCCGCCCGCTCCGACATCGCGCATTCCCTTGAGGAAGTCGACAAGATCGCCGAGAAGTTCGGCTACCCGCTGGTGGTCCGTCCGAGCTTCACCATGGGTGGTCTCGGCTCCGGCATCGCGCACGACGAAGACGAGCTGCACCGCATCGCCGGCGCCGGCATCCACTATTCCCCGACCGACGAGGTGCTGATCGAGGAAGGCATCGAAGGCTGGAAGGAATACGAACTCGAGCTGATGCGCGACAAGAAGGACAATGTCGTGGTCGTCTGCCCGATCGAAAACGTCGACCCGGTCGGCGTGCACACCGGCGACTCCATCACCGTGGCACCGGTCTTCACCCTGACCGACCGCGAATACCAGAAGCTGCGTGACATCGGCATCGCCATCATCCGTGGCGTGGGCGTCGACACCGGCGGCTGCAACATCCAGTTCGCCGTCAACCCGGACACCGGCCGTATCATCGTCATCGAGATGAACCCGCGCGTGTCCCGTTCCTCCGCGTTGGCTTCCAAGGCCACCGGCTTCCCGATCGCCAAGATCGCCACCAAGCTGGCCCTCGGCTACACGCTGGACGAGATCCAGAACGACATCACCCAGTCCACGCCGGCCTCCTTCGAGCCGACCATCGACTACGTGGTCACCAAGGTGCCGCGTTTCGCGTTCGAGAAGTTCCCGGGCGCCGATCCGACGCTGACCACCTCCATGAAGTCCGTCGGCGAGGCCATGGCTCTCGCGGGCAACTTCCAGGAGTCGCTTGGTAAGGCTATGCGCTCCATCGACAAGCGTCACATGGGCTTCAACTGGGATGGTGACAAGCCGTCCGAGGACGAGGTTTCCCAGCTGCTCGACGCCATCAAGGTGCCGACCGAGCACCGTTATCTGCAGATTCAGCGTGCCCTGTGGGGAGGCGCCACCGAAGAGCAGATCTTCGCGGCCACCAAGATCGACCCGTGGTTCATCCGCCAGTTCGCGCTCATCAACGAGACTGCGCTGGAAGTCAAGAACGCGGAGAAGCTCACCAGGAAGCTGCTGAAGAAGGCGAAGCTCGCCGGCCTGTCCGACCTGCAGATCGCGCACCTGCGCCGTCTGGGAGACGAGGGCGAGAACACCATCCGTGAGCTGCGTTGGTCGTACGACCTCCGCCCGGTGTTCAAGACCGTCGACACTTGCGCCGCCGAATTCGACGCGGCAACCCCGTACTACTACTCCTGCTACGCGGATGAGACCGAGCTGCGTCCTCGCGACCGCGAGGCCGTGATCATCCTCGGCTCCGGTCCGAACCGCATCGGCCAGGGCATCGAGTTCGACTACACCTGTGTGCACGCCGTGCAGGAACTGGGCAAGAACTATGACACGATCATGGTTAACTGCAACCCGGAGACCGTGTCGACCGATTACGACATGTCCGACCGTCTGTATTTCGAGCCGCTCACCTTCGAAGACGTGCTCGAGATCTACGAGGCCGAAAAGAAGATGGGTCCGATCAAGGGCGTCATCGTCCAGCTCGGCGGCCAGACCCCGCTGTCCCTGGCCGCCCGACTGAAGGCCGCAGGCGTTCCGATTCTCGGCACCACGCCTGAATCCATTGATCTGGCCGAAAACCGTGAGCTCTTCGGCGAGGTGCTGAAGAAGGCCGACATGAACGCGCCGCGCTACGGCACCGCGCTGAGCCTGGACGAGGCCCGCGAGGCCGCGCACGCCATCGGATACCCGGTGCTGGTCCGTCCGAGCTACGTGCTCGGCGGCCGTGGCATGGAAATTGTCTACGACGACGCCCAATTGCGCAAGTACGTCGATCGCGCATTGAAGGAAGCCCAGGCCGACACCGTCGTGTCCGGCCGTCTGCCTTCGCCGCTGCTCATCGACAAGTTCCTGCAGGATGCCGTGGAAATCGACGTCGACGCGCTGTTCGACGGCGAGGAGCTGTATATCGGCGGCATCATGGAGCACGTCGAGGAAGCTGGCGTCCATTCCGGTGACGCCGCCTGCACCCTGCCTCCGAGCACGCTGTCCGATGACCAGATCCGTCGTCTGCGTGAAGGCACCTACGCCATTGCCAAGGGCTGTGGCGTGCAGGGCCTGATCAACGTGCAGTATGCCTTCATGGCCAACACTCTGTACGTCATCGAGGCCAATCCGCGTGCCTCCCGTACCGTGCCGTTCGCTTCCAAGGCCACCGGTGTGGCACTGGCCAAGGCCGCCGCCCGCATCATGGTCGGCGAAACCATCCAGCAGCAGCGTGACAACGGCCTGCTCCTGCCCCACGGCGACGGTGGCGACATCCATCGTGGCCAGCAGGTGGCCGTCAAGGAATCCGTGCTTCCGTTCAAGCGATTCCGCACTCCGCTCGGCAAGACCGTCGACGTGCTGCTCGGACCGGAAATGCGTTCCACCGGCGAGGTCATGGGCTTCGACCGCGACTTCCCGCACGCGTTCGCCAAGAGCCAGCTCGCCGCATACGAAGGCGGCCTGCCGACCAGCGGCAACGTGTTCATCTCCGTGAACGACACCGACAAGCGCCAGCTGCCGCTGTTCGCCGCGCGACTGGTCGAGCTCGGCTTCAACATCTGGGCCACCGAAGGCACGGCATCCGTGCTGCGCCGCTACGGCATCGATTCCAAGATCGTCGACAAGATCAGCGTGCGTATGGACTCCGATCCAGACGACCCGATCACCACCTACCATGCGGAGGGCAGCGTCGGCAAGAACGTCGTCCAGCTGATCGAGGAAGGCGCGATCGACCTGATTCTCAACACGCCGAACTCCCGCGGTTCCCGTTCCGACGGCTACGCCATCCGTTCGGCGGCTATCGCAGCCGACCTGCCGCAGTTCACCACCATGACGGAATTCTCCGCCGTGTTGATGGCTATCGAGGCGGTGCGCAATAATGATTATCAGATCATGAGTATTCAGGATCATTCCACGCAGCTGTTCGAATTGGAAAGCCGTGACTAATGATGAGTAGCCCCAGCAGTGAGGAAGTGAATGCCCAGCGTTCGGATTTCGGTCTGCGACTGAGCAATTCAATGGCCAAATACGGCCCGTTGTGCGTCGGCATCGACCCGCATCGGCAGCTCCTCACTGACTGGGGCTATAACGTCGACGCGTTGGGGGCGGAGCTGTATTCCATGCGCATGCTGCAGGCGGCCAATGGCCGTGCCGCAGCTGTCAAATTCCAGTCCTCCATGTTCGAGCGGTACGGTTCCAAAGGCATCGCCGCGCTTGAACGCGTGCTCTATGCGGCACGGCAGATGGGTGTCATCACCATCGTCGACTGCCTGCATGGCGGCCTGCCGACCACGATTTCCGCGTTCGCGGACGCCTATTTCAAGCCGGGCGCGCCATTGCTGGCAGACGCCATCACCCTGCTGCCGTATTACGGCGCACGGTCATTGGGAGGCGTCATCAATGACGCGCTCAACAACGGCAGGGGCGTGTTCATCGCATCGTTGACGTCCAACCAGGAAGGCGCCAGCCTGCAGACGGCGATTCGTCAGGCAGGCGAATACAAGGGCAAAACAGTGGCGTACGGCATCGCCAGCACTGCTCAGAAATTCAATAAGGGCAATGATGGAATGGGTTCCGTCGGCCTTATCATCGGCGCCACCATCGGGCAGTGGATCAACGATTCGGGCGTCGACCCGGCCAAGTTCACCGGACCGATTCTTTCCCCAGGCTACGGATGGCAGGGAGCGGAGACACGCGATCTGAAGACCGTGTTCAAAGGCACCAAGGGCAATGTGCTGGTCACGGTATCTCGTTCCATCGCCACGCACGGTCCCGACATCGCAAAATTGACCGAAGCCACCGCGTCGGTCGCCGGGGATATTCGGCAGGCATTGACCGAGGCTCAAAACGAAAGCGCCGATGATGCGGCTGACGGAGACGCCGAATAAATTCTTTTTCTGAATAGCTTCCTTTTTGGAAAACAAGACATAACCAAGAGTGGGGATGGAATGGCTGATTCTCAACATGGACGTTTGATTGTGCTCTGCGGACCCGCCGGAGTGGGCAAAGGCACTGTTCTGGGGCGCGTACGCGAACAGCACCCCGAAATCTGGCTGTCGGTGTCCGCCACGACACGCCAGCCTCGTCCGGGCGAAGTGGACGGCGTGAACTATTTCTTCATGACCGAACCTGAATTCCTGGCCAAAGAAAAGGCGGGGGAGTTTCTCGAAACCGCCGACGTGTTCGGCCTCGCCCACTACGGCACACCCGTGAAACCAGTCGTGGAACATCTGGAACGCAATATCCCCGTGGTCTTGGAAATCGACCTACAGGGAGCCCGGACGGTCAAACGGCGCGCGAAGGAACTCGGCCTCGAAGTGCTTACCGTGTTCATTGAGCCGCCGTCCTTCGAAGAACTGAAACGTCGTCTGATCGGCCGTGGCACCGAAACCCCTCAGCAGCAGGCCAAAAGGCTTGAGACCGCCAAGGTCGAGTTGGCCGCTGCGCCGGAATTCGACAAACGCATCGTCAATAACGTGGTCGACGAGGCCGCAGACGAGCTTTGGCATATCATCGCCGAAGAGTTCGGCCTGTAATCCGTCAATCCGACTATCCAGCCAATAAAAACCGGCATACGAAAAGGGCCTGCACGATTTCGCGCAGGCCCTTTCCGTATGTTTGAATCAGGCGAGACCGGACAGCTTGTCGATCAGCTCCGGATCACGGGTCGCTCCCTTGTCAGCGGAGCGGGCGAAGGCGGCGTAAGCCTTCAGAGCCTGAGAAACCTTGCGATCACGATGGGCGACATAGCCATCGCCGGCCTCCAGCTCGGCGCGGCGCTGAGTCAGCTCCTCGTCGGAAAGCTCGACGTTCACCGTACGGTTCGGAATGTCGATGTTGATGATGTCGCCGTTCTTGATCAGAGCGATCGGGCCCTTGTTCGCGGCCTCAGGCGCGATGTGTCCGATCGCCAGACCGGAAGAACCTCCGGAATAGCGGCCGTCGGTGAGCATGGCCACCTGCTTGCCGATGCCCTTGCCCTTCACGAAGGAGGTCGGGTACAGCATCTCCTGCATGCCCGGACCGCCCTTCGGGCCTTCGTAACGGATGACCAGAGCCATGCCCGGCTTCAACGTGTCGTTGAGGATGACCTCGATGGCCTGCTCCTGGGATTCGACGACCAGCGCCGGTCCGCGGAACGTCCAGATCTCCTTCGGCACGCCTGCGGTCTTCACCACGCAGCCGTCAGGCGCGAGGTTGCCGCGCAGCACGGCCAGACCGCCTTCGGTGACCGCCGGATGGTCGATATCGTGGATGGCGCCGTTGACACGGTCACGATCGAGCGAATCGAACAGCGTGGTGTGCGTCCACGGTTCGGGGGAGACGATGTGGCCCGGAGCGGCCAGATACATCTGCTTGGCTTCCTCGGTGCAGGTGTCGCGCATGATGTCCCAGTCGTTAAGCTTGTCTTCCAACGACTTGTAATCAATGGAATGCACGTCGCGGTGCAGCTTGCCGGCACGGTCAAGCTCGCCGAGGATGCCGGTGATGCCGCCGGCGCGGTGCACATCGGAAATCTCCCATTCGCCGGACGGCGACGCCTTGCAGATGCACGGCACGGTGTGGGAGATACGCTCGATGTCATCCAGTGTGAAGTCCACGTCGGCGGACTGCGCCATGGCGAGGATATGCAGCACGGTGTTGGTGGAACCGCCCATGGCCACATCCATGGTCATGGCGTTCTCGAAAGCCTTCTTGGTGGCAATGGAACGCGGCAGCACGGAATCGTCGTCATCGTCGTAATACTGCTTGGCGATCTTCACCACCTGCTCGGCGGCGCGCTTGAACAGGTCCTTGCGGTAGGAATGGGAGGCCAGAATGGTGCCGTTGCCCGGCAGAGCCAGACCGATGGCCTCGGTCAGGCAGTTCATGGAGTTGGCGGTGAACATGCCGGCGCAGGAACCGCAGGTCGGGCAGACGGTCTTCTCGTAGGCGAGCAGATCCTCTTCGTTCAGATTGTCATCGGCGGAGGCGTACATCACGTCGATCAGATCGGTGTTCTTCTTCACGGTGCCGTCGGGCAGCACGGTGGTGCCGGCCTCCATCGGACCGCCGGAAACGAACACGGTCGGAATGTTGAGTCGCAGCGCGGCCATCAGCATGCCCGGCACGACCTTGTCGCAGTTCGGGATGCAGATCAGCGCGTCGGCGCAGTGCGCGTTCACCTGATATTCCACGGTATCGGCGATGATGTCGCGGCTCGGCAGGGAGTATAGCATGCCGGTGTGGCCCATGGCGATGCCGTCATCAACGGCCATCGTGTTGAACTCGCGCGGAATGCCGCCGGCTTCCTTGATGGCATCGGAAATCAGACGGCCCACTTTGTTCAGGTGCACATGTCCCGGCAGGAACTCGTCGAAGGAATTGGCGATGGCGATGATCGGCTTGCCGAAATCCTTGCCATCCACACCGGCGGCGCGGTAGAGGGCGCGAGCGCCCGCGAATACTCGTCCATTCATTAGTTTTGCAGATCGCATTTCCATGCCTCCTATTGTGCTGGCTAAACGGGACACGTGTTTTGTCAAGAGTCACTATGTGGAAATTTTCGGAAAACCGTGTGATTCCCTTACAGATTGGATAACTACGCTGGTGGAGAAGGCCTGTGGGAGAGGCAAGGTTGAGGTCCAGTGGATTGCCTATACTAATGATTTTGGAAAAGAAGCTTTTGGCTTATCTGATGATTTGGAGATAATCACTATGGCATTCGGCACTGAGCCAACCCCGACCGGTCTTGCGGATCCGCCGATCGACGATTTGATGGAGCATGCGGACTCCAAGTACGCTCTGGCCATTTTCGCGGCCAAGCGTGCCCGCCAGATCAATTCCTATTTCACCCAGCTCAATGAGGGTCTGCTGCAGAACGTCGGCCCGCTGGTGGAATACCAGAATCAGGAGAAGCCGCTGTCCATCGCGTTCCGCGAGATCAACAGTGGTCTGCTTGAGGAAACCCTTGGTGAGGACGATCTGACCGAAGGCAACTGATCTACACGGTTCCCATAGAGGGACTGGCATCATTTTTCATTCGCCCCGATACCTGAGCGGTGCGCTTTGAATAGTCAACAATTAACTATTGATTGCGTCTGTGAAGGACGGGGCGTTTTTCGTGGGCGATCACAGGATGCGAACGGTTGGGTGTTCGCGAAAGGAGCAGCCGTATGGCTGAATTGAAGTTGATTTCCGCCGAGTCGGTGACGGAGGGCCATCCGGATAAGGTCTGCGACCAGATTTCCGATGCGATTCTCGACGATATGCTCGCGCAGGATCCGCATTCCCATGTCGCCGTGGAGACCTGCGCCACGGTCGGACAGTTCTTCGTGTTCGGTGAGGTGACCAGCGAAGGCTATTCCGACATCCAGAACATCGTGCGCTCCGTGGTGCGCAATATCGGCTACACCAGCTCCCGCGTGGGACTTGACGCCGATTCCTGCGGTGTGACGGTGTCGCTTACCGAGCAAAGTCCGGAAATCAACCAGGGCGTTGCCCGGTTGAGTGGCGAGGAGGAGTCGAAGGCGTCCCGTGAACAGCGGTATGAGGCGCAAGGCGCGGGCGACCAAGGCGTGATGTTCGGCTATGCGTGCGACGAGACCGACGTGCTTATGCCGTTGCCGATTCATCTGGCGCACCGTCTGGCGTATCGTCTCGCCGAAGTGCGCAAGAGCGGCGAGGGGCCGCATCTTCCTCCGGATGGCAAGACGCAGGTGACCATCGAATACGACGACGATGACCATCCCGTGCGTCTCGACACCGTGCTGGTCTCCACCCAGCACGACCCGGAAGTGGACCAGACATGGCTTAAGGAACAGCTCACCGAACATGTGATCCGTCCGGTGCTGGATGACGTGCTCGCCGACCGTGTGGCCCACGACGAATACCGCGTGCTGGTGAATCCGACCGGCTCGCTTATCCTCCGCGGGCCGGCCGGCTCGCGGGTCACCTCGCCGCCCGGGCGCCCCGCCAGCCGACGCCGGTCTGACCGGCCGCAAGATCATCGTCGACACCTACGGCGGCGCTGCCCACCATGGCGGCGGCGCGTTCTCCGGCAAGGATCCGAGCAAGGTGGATCGTTCCGCGGCCTATGCGGCACGCTGGGTGGCCAAGAACATCGTGGCCGCCGGCCTTGCCCACAAGGTCGAGGTGCAGGTCGCCTACGCCATCGGCGTGGCCGATCCGGTGTCCATCAACGTGGAGACCTACGGCACCGAGATCGGTGTGACCCGCGAGCAGATCCAGCAGGCGGTGCGCAAGGTGTTCGACCTGCGTCCCGCCGCCATCATCGACG
>OGUN01001961.1_pt1 | contig 13163 bp, 3 predicted proteins | sample 1553621 | NCBI WGS metagenome assembly OGUN01 (sample SAMEA2580300, study PRJEB22360) | human gut metagenome | biome: human gut; feature: human-associated habitat; material: faeces | place: Denmark | collected 2008/2010
GAGCCAGTAGCCGTTGTTTGTGCCAATGATAGTCGGCTCAAATTCGCCCTGTGCGTTCTGCCAGTCCAGCGTATCCATGTGCCGCCCCGCGAAATCCAGCACATACGCATAACTCGCATCCATCAGCTCCTCAATCGGCTGAACTTCCGCATACACCAGCTTCTTTCCCTCTGTAAAGGACGCAGATGCCTGCGCCACAACCTCCGCCTCAATATTCTTGGAGTACGCCTGATAGAGGAAGGTCTGGTCGTAGTTGTCGCAGTCTTCCACCTTCGGATCATCCCCAAACGACAAGCGATACGTTTCTCGATTGAGCATGAAGTAGCGTGCTTTTCCGAAATGTTCCACAAATGCCGGGTGCGTAAAGTACCATTGCCCGTCAATTTGAATCATGTTCACGGCATCACCGTCAAAATACGAAACAAACACCGAGCTTTGATCACCAATGCCAACACCTTCGATGATGCCTTTCGCGTTGAAGTATATGCCATTGGTAACATTTGCCGCATTCAGCAGTGCTTTGTATGCAAATGCCCAGCCCCAGCGCGTACCTTTACGCTGGACAAGCACCATTTTGCCGCTATATGTGTGCGGCAGCATGTCTGACAGCTTCGTTTCGCTGAGCATCCAGTCTACCAGCGCTTCTGCCTTCTGATAGTCGGTCATGTCATCCGTAATTACCTGCGCGACAATTTTTGCTGCCATCTGTTCAGCCGTGCCGAGGTATTCTGCCGGAATCGACTCATCCAAATGCACAGGAATCTGATGCGCCAGCGCGTACTGATGCGCCGCGCTGCCCGACGGCGTGTAGAATTCCACAACCGCTTCGCTGAACGCATCATCCGCAATTTCCGTAACCGATGCCGGAATTTCCAGCAGCAGCATCGCGTTTCCAAATGCATTTGCGCCGATGCGCTCCAAGCCATCCGGCAGTTTCAGCGCTGCCAAAGCAACATTGCCGTGGAATGCCTGTGTGCCAATGCTGCGCACACCCTGCGGGATGGTAAGCGTCTGTATCCGCGCGGCCTGCGCAAACATCCCCTGCGGGATTTCCGTCAGTGATTTCGGCAAATGCACGGACAGAATGGCATAATTCATCCACATCGGATTGATGCCGATTTGCTTCACGGTATCCGGGAAATACATGGACGTAACGGACGTGGAAGCAAACGCATAATCCCCGACCGTTTCCAGCGAATCGCCCAGAGAGAAGGACGGAATTGCTTTGCAGACGTTGAATGCCCGCTCGCCGATGTACTTCACATGCGGCAGCGAAACGCCCTTCTGCTCCGCCGACGGCGAAACGCGCTTCAGTTTCTTGCAGCCATCAAATGCATAGTCTGAAATTTCCGTCAAATTCGGCGAAATATTGATTTCCTCAATGTTTTCGCAGCTCGTGAAGGCATGTTCGCCAATGGACTGAATGAGCGCACCGCCGTTAATAGTTTGAAGCGCCTTGCAGCCGCAGAACGCACTGCTCTCGATGGTCGTAACAGTGCTGGCGAGCGTTGCTTCCGTCAGCTTTGTGCAGCCAGTGAACGCTTCACTGCCAATCGTTTCGACACCGGGTGCAACTGATACCTTTTCCAGATTTTCGCAAGCAGCGAATGCCCCGGTACCAATACGCTTTACATCTCCGGGAATGGTAATCGAGGTCAAACCGCTTTGACGGAATGCTGTTTCTCCAATTTCCGTTAGGCTTTCAGGCAATTCCACAGTTTGGAGCTTGCTCGCGTTCCAGAAGGCACTCTCCCCAATCTTCTTCAAGCCATTGGGGAGCGTCAGCGAACGGAGTTCTTCATTATAATAGAATGCCATGTCCGCGATTTCGGTCACATTCGCCGGGATAACAACTTCAGCAATCGGAACACTTCGGAATGCTTCTTTTCCGATCGTGGTCAACGCAGCCGGGAAGTTAACATCCTTCAAGGCAAAGCAGCGTGCAAACGCAAGGTCTCCTATGTTCGTTACCCCATCCGGCAGATGAATGCTTTCCAGCGACTTGCAGTTTGCAAATGCTTCATAGCCGATGCTCGTCACACTGTCCGGAATTTCAATAGTTCTCAGGGACGTACAGTCCTTAAAGCCATGCACGAACGTGATGTTCTTCGGCAAAACGACCGTAGTCAGGGACGTGCATTCCGTGAAGCATCCGCCTTCCATGCGGAAAACCTGCGGCGGCAGAATTACTGTCTCCAAATTTTCGCAGTTTGCAAATGCCCACTCCATCAAGTCAAAGTCCGTCGATGTGATTTCCACAGACTTCAGCTGATGGCAATCAGTAAATGCAAAACTCCCAACGTGAAGACCCGGCTGCGAAAGTTTCAGCGATGTAATGCCGGAATTGTAGAATGCATTTCGTCCAATCAACTCTAATTTTTCCGGGAAGTTGATATCCGTTAGTGCTGTGCAGTTTTCAAAAGCATAAGAATCAATGACAGTGCAGCTTTCCGGCAGCGTGACGCTCGTTAAGCCTTTTCTGCCCTTGAACGCCCCTGCGCCAATTGTCGTGATGCCATCACGAACGGTTACATTTCCCGTAATCGACGCATTCACAAACAAGATGCTGTTGTCCTGCGTATCATATAAGATACCGTCTTCGGATACATAGCGCACAGAACCAAACGCTGTCGTTATCGTTTTCAGCTTGCTGGGCCACTCGCCGCTGATGTCCGCCAGTTTAGCAGGCAAGTGTAGAGTTTCCAGTGAACGACATCCTTCCACAACGCCGTTCATCATGTGGGTTAAACCACTCGGCAAATTCACGGTGCGTAAAGAGTAGCAGGTTGCAAATGTTCCCGACATAAATGTGATGCCTTCAGGCACGGTTATTTCTGTTAAGCTATCGCAGGAGCGGAATGCGCTGTCGCCCAAGCTCTTTAATCCTTCCGGCAGCACAACATTTTCCAGTTGTGTACAGTAGGCAAACGCCAAACCATCTATCGTTATCAGCCCTTCCGGGAAGGTAATTTCCTTCAGTTCCTTGCAGAACTGGAATGCGCAATTCCCAATTTTCTGCAAAGAATCCGGCAGTTGAACAGATGTTATCGCATGTTCCTTAAACACATCGTCGCCAATGCGCACCGTGCCGTCACGAATCACTACATCCCCCGACACATCCGACAGAGCATAGCGCAGCGTCTTTGCAGGAATGTCGTAAAGCAATCCGTCCACCATCTCATAGGTTGGATTTCCTTCGGCTATAGACAGTGATGTCAGCGCTGAACAGCCTGAGATAAACGAGTCTCCAAGGCTGGTTACATTGACCGGTATCGTCAGTGACGTTAGACCGGAATATTCAAATGCTTTCCACTCAATCGTTGTCAGTGTATCTGGCAATGTAATTTGTGTCAGCTTGGAACAGCCACTAAAAGCGCCTCGACCAATTTTCTCCACACCACCAAATGTGATTTCCTGTAAATACTGCTGTCCAGCGAAAGCAAAATCTGAAATTTTCTTTACGCTCTGCGGCAAACTCACACTCAACAGATTACCAGTATAGTTGCTTTGAAACGCCGATTCCCCAATTTCCACAATTCCTTCGCTGACAACAACGTGCGTCAGAATCGGGCTGCGGAGGTTTTCAATCGCATAGACAGGGTATCCGTCAATCACTGCCGGAACAACCGTCTCCGGCAGCGTGCCCGTATAGCCCGTAATATACGCTTTGTCCCCTTCAAGGCGATAGGTAAACGATGTGCTTTCACTGGCATAGCGCACCCCGTGTGCGCTCGCCCACAGCTGCACCGGGCTGCCATCCTGCACCACAAGGCACAGGGCATCATTCACTGCTTCAAACGCATGGTCGCCGATTGTCTCCACCTGCGTGCCAATGGTGATGCTGCGCAGATGTTGGCAGTAGGCAAACGCATAGTCTGCAATGGCAGTCACGTTTTCGTCAATCACCAAATCCGCTCCTGCGCGCCGTGCCGGATAGAGCAGCAGCGTTTTACCTGTCGCGTCCATCAGGATGCCGTCACAAACCTGCAAATACACACTTTCCGCTTCCACGCGCACTTCTTGCAGGTACTTGCAGTTTGCAAAGGCGTTTTCCGCAGTGCCGACCACAGGCAGCCCGTTATGCACAGCCGGAAGCACCAGCAGTACCGCGTTTTCATCGCAGCCGCTGACAAGATAGCCATCCTGCGCGGCATTGAGCGTGTAGGAAATCTCCTGATCCGCCGCGGCAAAATTCACGCCCTGTGACGTGGCTGCTTTTTCAGCGGCAGACCCCTTCCAGCCGCGGATGGTCAGATTCTCGCAGTTCGCAAAAGCATCCGCCGCGATTTCCTCCACGTCCGGCCAAAGCAGAATGTCCGTCAGCGCACTGCATCCCTCAAAAGCGGCACTTTCAATGCGCCGCACCGTGCGCGGCAAAGTCACATTGGTTAGGCTTTCATTGCCGCTGAATGCCCTTGCGCCAATTTCCACAATGCCGTCCGTCAGTTCGATTTGGGTCAGCGCAGTGCAGTGCTCAAACGTGCTCGCCGGGATTTTCGTCACTGCGGCGTCCCACTGAACTTCCCGCAGGGCGGCACAGTTCATCCATGCGCCGTTGCCCAGCGTCGTGACGTTCTTTGGCAGCTTCAGCGTCTGAATCCCAGTGCCAGAAAAAGCAGACGAACCAATCGTGTTCAAATTTTCCGGCAGGACGATGCTTTCCAGCGTGCCAATGCCCGCAAACGCATACGCACCGATTCTGGTCAGGCTCTCCGGGAAGATGATTTCCGTCAGGGCCGTATTTTCAAACGCATTTGCTTCTATGGTTTGCAGATACTTGCTCCATGTCATCGTTTTCAGCGACGTGCAGCCGCTGAACGCCGACGCGGAGACGGTATGGAGGCGCTCCGGCATCTGGAATTCCGTCAAGGAAACGTCATTCCGGAACGCCGCTGCACTCAGGCTTGTTACGCTGTCCGGAATATGCACGCTTTCCAGTGCCGTGCAGTTCTGGAACGCCTTTGTGCCGATGTTCGACAGCGAATCATCAAACGACAGCGATTGCACCGCCGTGCAGCCTTCAAATGCCGATTCGCCAACAGACGTCACGCCCGTGAACGCATTGGGCGAAACAAGCGACGTGCAGCCCTTGAAGAATCGGTCAGGAATCGCCGTCAGCGTACCTTCGCCGAAATTCACCGTCTTCAAGCCCGTTGCATTTTCAAACATGCCCGCCTGATAATCGCTGAAAATCGGCGAGAAAGTCAGCGTTTCCAGATAGCGCAGGTTTTTGAGTGCGCCATCATCAATCTGTGTCAGCGTTTCCGGCATGACAAAGCTTTGCTGCGGTGCGCTGGCGGCATAAGTCAGCAGCCGCGTGGCATCTGCCGTCATCAGTGCACCTTGCTGCACCTGAAAATGCGTGTTTCCCTCTGCCAGCTGGAAATCCGTCAGCGCCGTGCAGTCACGGAATGCATCCGCGCCAATCAGGTTCAGCGACTTCGACAGCGGCATCGAAGTCAGCGCAACACAGCCGTCAAAGGCTTCCGCACCAATCATCGTAATATCGCCATCAATCTGGATTGATTCCAGTCTTTCGCAGCCCTGAAATGTGCGGTCAGGAATGACCGTCACACCAGCCGGAATTTCCAATGATTTTATTTTATAACAATACTGGAATGCGCCTTCCCCGATGGATTCGAGCTTTTCAGGCAGACGACCATCGCCCCACGCCTTCCCCATATTCCAGCATCCAGCAAACGCATATTTTCCGATTTTTGTCACATTTTTACCAACACACTGCTCAACTCTACCAATAGACTGCTCAGCACTGTATTTATTCACCTCTCCATAGCCCCAGCAGTTTGTAAAAGCATAGTCCGGAATCTCTGTCAACGAATCAGGGATTTCCAAGAAGTGCATTTGCAAACATGCCGCAAATACGCCCTCGCCCATTTTCGTCAGCTTCTGCGGCATCCTAACCGAGTCCAAATAGGCACTGGCTGCAAATGCTTCCTTGCCAAAGGTAGTTACATTGTCTGGAATGTAAAATTCTTTGCCGATGCCCGACGGCATATCATAAAACGCGCGGTCGCCGATGGTCGTGACCGGATACCCTTCAATTTCCTGCGGAATAAGCACTTTACGGCGCAGAAGGTCTTTATTATATCCTGTAATCGTCGCTTCCCCATTCTGAATCTCATAGGTATAGTACTCTGCCGGGTCTGCAACAACCACATATGCAAATAGATATTCGTATTCATTTAAGTGCAATTGAATACGCACCATTTCATTGGCAGACAGTGAAATGCTGCCTTTTCCATCCCATTCGACATGGATTCCCGTTGGCTCATAGGTATAGCTTTCCATGTGACTCTCACCATATTCGCCATCATAGAGAGTAGCGCTACGACCATTCGTATAGCAAAAATACCATAGCCATTCCTCTTTTGTCACAACATAATCTTCTGGAACATCGTAGGTAAAGTGGATTGTTTCCCCCGGCTGGGCAAAAATGACAGTCCGATCGTTCCAATCCATTTTCGCTTCCTTTGTCTCCGCGCAAGCAACTGTCGTTGCCAGCGCAAAAAGAAGCAAGAACAGTCCGAATGTGACTTTCCAACGTTTCATGTGCAATTCTCCTCCATCCGCTTTTTCCCTGTTGCAAACTGCCAGTTTTCCATATTTATTATACGCAGGTTTTCCCAGCTTGTCAACATGATTGGTAATCGTTTCTTGACAATTTCTTCTGAATATAGCATTAGCACCTTATTGATTTGACGGTGCATGACATAGCATTCGATTTAGTTTCTGTATTTTCCCTTAATTTTCTTGATTCTTCTATTGACTTTTTCTTGAAATTGCTGTATGCTGGAAATCGAGAAAGGGGTTGATACGCATGAAATCCAAGAAACTTTTGACGATTACGCTGACCAGTCTGCTGATCGGAAGCTGTCTGGTCCTACCCGCACTGGCGGACAGCGCGGACGCTCCAAGCGGCGGAAATGTCGCGACTTACGAAATTTCCGCAAACGTAAAACGCATTGATGAATATGCGTTTGCAAACAGCACGAGCCTTGTCAGCGTGAAAATTCCTGATTCTGTAACTGCCATCGGGGATTACGCCTTCTCGGGCTGCACGAGCCTGAAAGAGATCACGATTCCCAGCAGCGTGACAGAGATTGGCGCGCACGCATTCGATGGATGCACGGCGCTGGTAAAGTTGCAGGGGCTGGAGAATGTGACAAATCTCAGCGACTTCACGTTCTATAACTGCATTTCACTGCAAGATGTTGGAGATTTGACTTCTTTGACGAGCATTGGCGAATCTGCTTTTGCAGGCTGCAAATCACTGACGCAGCTCGGTGATATGCCCCATCTGAAAAGTATCGGCGCGTCTGCTTTTTCATACAGTATCAGTTGGGACGATGGAACAGAACAATATTGCGATTCACTGAAGCGTATTGGCGACATTTCTAATGTCGAACAAATCGGTGATTCAGCCTTTTTCAGCTGCGCGTCTTTAGCAGAAATCGGAAGTTTGCAGCATGTCACAACAATTGGGGATTGGGCTTTTGGGTATTGCACTTCACTCAAAGAAATCAGCAGCTTAGACAATATTAAAAAGATTGGAAGATGGGCTTTCTACGATTGTCAGTTGAATACGCTTGAAATCGGAGGAAATGACGTCCACATTGGGGCGGAAGCATTTTTCAGTTGCAATTCTCTTGCAAGCATTGAGGGCTTAAGCAACGTAACAAGCATCGGCAGCGGTGCTTTCGAGTCCTGCGCCATGACCACCATTAGCGGTCTAACGAACATTTCTGCCATTCCGGATAGCGCATTTGCCAGCTGTTTCAATCTGCAAAGCGTAGAAGGTTTGGAGAATGTGACGAGCATTGGCGCATACGCATTCTCCAGATGCTATGCGTTGGAAACACTTGATATCACCGATAATGTAACCACTATTGGTGCTTACGCTTTCAGAGATTGCGAGTTGCTCACATCCATGGAGCATTTGAGCAATGTAACAAGTATTGGCGATAGTGCTTTTGTAGGCTGCACCTCCTTGGTTCGGGTTGGTGATATGCCCCATTTGGAAAGCATCGGCGACTCTGCCTTTGGGGTTTCCAGCCGTTGGATTCCGGACGAAGGCATGTCAAAAGACTATGCCTGTGCGTCACTGGAAAGCATCGGAGATCTCAGCAGCGTTACTTCCATCGGCGAAAACGCCTTCTATCAGTGCACTTCGCTGAAAACCGTCGGCAGTCTCAGCAGCGTTACTTTCATCGGCGCAAATGCGTTCAAGCAGTGTACTTCCCTGCAAAGCATTGGGGAACTCGGCAATGTTACACGCATCGCGTATGGTGCCTTCTACGGCTGTGAATCACTGACCAGCATTAGCGGCTTGGAAAAGCTGACCGTCTTGAATCGAGAGACATTCCGCAATTGCAAATCGCTGAAAACCGTTGGTGATTTAAGCAGTGTGACAAGCATCAGCGAGAAAGTTTTTGATGGCTGCACTGCGCTAACCACGGTTGGCGATTTACGCAGCTTGAAGGCTGTTCCTGACAAGCTGTTCTACTGTTTGAAGGATCTTCTTTCAGTCGGCGATTTAAGCAGCGCTACCAGCATTGGGAAAGATGCATTCTATGGCTGCAGCAAGCTGGCGAGTATCGGGGACATGTCCAACGTCCGCACCATCGGCGAATATGCGTTTTCTAATTGCAAAGCATTGACCAGCCTTCCTGAACTGCCCCGGCTGAATAGCATCGGCAGCAGTGCATTCGCTGACTGCACCGCTTTAACCAGCGTCGGGAATCTGACCAATGTCACAACACTCGGCACTTGTGCCTTCAATAGCTGCAAAGCGCTGAAAACCATTGGCGATTTAAGCAAAGTCACATCCATCGGATATTCCACCTTTGGCTTCTGCACCGCATTAGAGAGCGTAGGCAACATGAGCAGCGTAACTTCGATTGATTCTTACGCATTTGAAGGCTGCTCTTCGCTTGTGCGTGTCGGCAACATGAGTAATGTCGAATCCATTGATTCTAACGGTTTTGTGAATTGCAGCGCCTTGGAACACGTTGATGAACTTGACAAGATTACCAGCATCGGTCAGTATGCATTTATGGGCTGTACTGCACTGAAGAGTATCGGTTCCCTGCACAACTTGGAAACTATCGGGAAAGGTGCTTTTAACGGCTGCAGTGCACTGGAGCATGTTGATGATTTGTACAGCTTGACGCGCTTGGAATACGATGTTTTCTCACACTGTGTATCGTTAATCAGCGTTGACTGTTCTGACAAACTAACCGCCATTGGGAGTAGTGCATTCTTTGGCTGCAAAGCGCTTGTCAGCATTGGTGATTTAAGCAATGTTACAAGCATTGAAAGTTCTGTCTTTAGGGGCTGCATCGCGCTGAAATCAATCGGCAATATGCCTAAATTGGAATCAATTGGGATGCAGTGTTTCATGGGATGCACTGCGCTGGAAACCGTCGGTGATTTAAGCAGCCTGAAAGAGATTCCCTCTGAGACGTTTGATGGCTGCACCTCTTTGGTAAGCATCGGCGATTTGAGCAACGTAACCATTATCGGATCATACGGGTTCAACCAATGCAAAAAGTTGACCTCAATTCCGAATCTGGGCAGTTTGGAAAGGGTCGATCAATTTGCCTTCTCAGGATGCGAGTCGCTTGCATTGCTGGGCAATCTTCGCAAGCTAACGAGTTTTGGCAACTCGCCTTTCGTTAACAGCCCTTTCCATAACTGTCCGAACCTTGTCCTGGAAGTCCTGCCGGACTCCGCCGCTGAGCAGTACGCAAAGGATTACAATATGCAGTACACCTACATTACGGAGTGATTCTCACATCGCTTGGTTCTTCGCGGAATCTTGGGGCAACCAACAAGATTCCGTGAAGAGCCTTTTTTGCACCATTTCGTCCACATCCACATCCATGTTGATATGTGCCGTTGGATTTCGCAGAACTAAGAGGCATACCATTTCGACTGTTGCTTCATTTTCCAAGGAAAGTTCTTTCACTTTCTGACCGCTCACTGGAACAGGGAATGCAAACACCATATTCCTGATGCAGCTGCCGTCCTTCTGCTTTTCCAGGTACAGACCAATGCCCAGCCACAAGTACGCACAAATTGATTACTGGGGCACAAGAAGCAACACAGCTCACCTGAAAGTAACTGCTTGAAAATTAGAGTGCACTGTATTATAATTTAGATGTAACATTCTAATTTGAACTATTGGGGGTGCTGCGATGCTGACAAAAGAAGAAATGCCCGCTTGCCCGGTAGCAACTACTGTGGCGCTGATTGGAAGCAAGTGGAAGTTGCTTATCATACGAAATCTGCTGGCCCGTCCGTGGCGGTTCAATGAACTGAAAAAGGCCTTGGAGGGAATCAGCCAGAAGGTGCTGACAGACAGCCTGCGCTCAATGGAAGCCGATGGTATCATTACCCGTACAGTCTATCCCGAGGTGCCGCCGAGGGTGGAATATGCGCTGACCGAACTTGGCGAAAGCCTGAAACCCATTCTGGATTCCATGCGGGCATGGGGCGAAGCATACAAGGCTAAACAGTAAAAAACCCGAAGCAGTACCTTTCCAGTGCTGCTTCGGGTTTTCCTTATGTTGAAGTCAAATCATTCCCAAATGCTTCAATCTCGATATGTTTTCCCCTCTTGAAGTTTGGACAATGCACATACCGTCTCCGACATATCCGTTTCGTCCCAACCAAGCCCGGTGATTTTCGAGCCGTTAAAATACACGGGAAAACGGAATTCGATGCGCTTCACGATGCGTCCGTCGCTCTGGCGCTCTGGGTAAATCTCCACGCGCTCGATGAAGCTGTTCATGAAGGTCTTTTTCTCCAGGTCGGTGAACTGGTCGTACAGCTTGTCGAAGTAGAGCAGGAACTGATAGACGTTGTCGGTGGAAATCCGGCGCTGGCGGATGTTGTCCATGCGGGTCTGCACCTCGGCGATGATGACCTCGATGGAGGCGATCTGGTCGTAGACCCTGTTCTGCCGCTCCTGCAGGTCCTGCGCCTTGCGGGTGTAATGCGGGTCGTCGAAATCGAGCGCGTCGATCTGCTCGCCCAGCCTGTCCTTGGTGCCCGTGAGCTGACGGAGCTGCTTGCGCAGGGTCTCCATCTCCGTGTCGAGCTCGGCGGTGTCCAGCTTGCCGCCGAGCTTCTCCCGGATACCCTGCTCAAAGGCGGGCGTGTTGACCAGCTTGTGGATGATTTCCTCCACAGCGCCGTCGATGATTTCCTCGCCCCATTGGTGATGATAGTCGCAGCGCTTGCCGTCCACATGCAGGCGATGCTTGCAGGCGTAGTAGAAGTAGTCGCGGTAGTAGGTGCCGTCGCCCTTCTTCTTGCGGTTCACGTTGCCGTACATGCCGCCGCCGCAGACGGGGCACTTGAGCAGCCCGGACAGGACGTGCTCGTGGTCGAGGCTGTGCGTCTTGAGCTGGCGCTTGTTGGTCTGCTGGCGCTGCTTCTGCGCGAGCTGCCAGTCCTCCTCGGAGATGATGGGCTCGTGAATGCCGTCGTAGAGCGTATAGTCCTTCTGCTTGACGATGTGGTACTGGTTGCGGGTGCCGGGGATCTTCTCGTTATGTCTGCGTCCGTACGCCAGCTTGCCGCAGTACACTGGATTGTCAAGCACGCCGATGAGGAAGGAACCCGTGAAGGCTTCCCGCTTGTTGTTGTGACGGCAGACCTTGCTGTATCCGTGCTCGTTGAGCCAGTTTGCGATTCTGGCGGTGCCCATGGTGGTGTGGATGTACTTGTCATAGATGATGCGGATGACCTCAGCCTCTTCCTCGGCAATCTGCAGCTGCCCGTCCACGAGCTTGTAGCCGTAGGGCGCGAAGCCGCCGTTCCATTTGCCCTCGCGGGCCTTCTGCCTGCGGTCCTCCATCGTCTGGACAAGGATATTCTCGCGCTCGATCTCGGCGACGGCGGAAAGGACGGAAATCATCAGCTTGCCGCTGTCCTTGGAGAAATCAATGCCGTCCTCCACGCAGATGAGGTTGACGCCGAAGTCCTGCATCCGTTGCAGGGAGGTCAGCACGTCGGCAGCGTTGCGGCCGAAGCGGGAGAGCTTGAACACCAGCACGAAGGAGACGCCGTCCTTGCCGGATTCGATGTCCCGCAGCATGCGAAGAAACTCCGTGCGGCCCTCGATGTTCTTGCCGGATTTGCCCTCGTCGCAGTATTCCCCGGCGACGAGCATGTTCTGGAACTCCGCGTACTTGCGCAGCTTGTCCTTCTGCGCGTCCAGGCTGTAGCCGTCCACCTGCATGGAGGTGGAGACGCGGGTATAGATGTAGCATTTCATTCGCTTCATGGCTTTTCCTCCTGCGGTCCAGCCTTTGCCGCGTCGGCGTGTTCCTCAAGCTCAAGGAGGAACCTGTCGTAGTCGGACAGGAACTCGCGGTCCTGAATGACGCGGTACTTTTCAAACTCGGTTTCCGCGTGCAGCCGGGCGATTTCTGCAGACACCCTGCCCGCATCCCTGAGAAGACCGTATTCGAACATTTCAATGAAGCGGTTCAGGCGGGTTTCCCAGTCCTGCATGGTCAGCGGAATGTGGCGCTGGGCCATGTTCTCGGCGAAGTCCAGATAGGAGGTGACCATGCGGTTCAGCTGCCCAAGTTCCTCTTCGGTGAGGTAGTTCTTGGCGATGGACACGTCGGATTTTTTGATCTTGCCGTCCGGCGCGTCCTGCCAGGTGGTCAGACCCATGTGATCCTTCGTGTGGTCGACGCGCTCCATGATGAGCTCGGCGGCGGTGTGCCCGTGTACGGCGAAGTGCATCTTGTTCTGCACCGTGGCATAGAAGCGTTTCGTGGCGGCGGAAGTACGGTCGTAGTCGATAGCAGTGGCATACAGGTCGGTGATCTTCTGATAGAACTTGCGCTCGCTGGCACGGATCTCCCGGATGCGCTCCAGCTGTTCCTCAAAGTATTTGTCGGTCAGATAGGTGCCCCGCTTGAGCCGTTCGTCGTCCATGACCCAGCCGCGAATGGTGTACTGCGTTGCGATCTGATTGACCCATTTGCGGAACTGAACGGCGCGCTCGGAATTGACCTTGAAGCCGACCGCGATGATCATTTGAAGCGCGTAATGGTTGGTGGAATAGCTTTTGCCGTCAGAGGCAGTTATTCGGAATTTCCGAATAACTGAGCTCTCCTGCA
>OGUN01001966.1_pt1 | contig 13136 bp, 8 predicted proteins | sample 1553621 | NCBI WGS metagenome assembly OGUN01 (sample SAMEA2580300, study PRJEB22360) | human gut metagenome | biome: human gut; feature: human-associated habitat; material: faeces | place: Denmark | collected 2008/2010
GCGCGGAAAAGGCGCGAGCAGATGGCGCAGGTGAATTTGGAAATAGTATTAGATGCCCGTCAAGCCGCTGCGTTCCACGCCCTCCATGAACCGCTTCTGAAGAATCAGGTAGAGAATCAGAATCGGCAGGATGCACAGGAACGTCGCCGCCATCAGCATCGCTTCGTTGAAGATGATGCCCTCAATGTCGCTGGTCTGAATCATGGTGTGCTGCTCCTTGTCCAGCTCCGCGTAAAGATTCGGCAGGCTGTTGGGCAGCATCTTCAGCCAGACAGAGTTGAAGTAGACCCCCGGCTCGAAGTAGTCGTTCCAGTGCCAGACGATGGAGAGCACCGTGCATACTAACAGCGACGATTGGCTCATCGGCAGCATAATGTGCAGGAAGGTGCGGATTGGCCCGCAGCCGTCCACGCGGGCGGCTTCCTCCATCTCGTAGGGCATCCCGGAGAAGAACTGCCGGAAGAGGAAGATGAAGAACGCGCCGTTGAGCCCGAAGCCCAAGAACGACGGTACCACCAGCGGCAGATAGTACTCGCTGTTGAGCCAGCCCCAGTTGGAGAACTGCATGTACTGCGGGATGATGACCGTCTGCACGGGCACGAGCATCGTCAGGATGACCATCGCGAAGAGCGCACCCTTGAAGCGGAATTTGTACCGCGCGAAGGCGTACCCCGTCATCGCGCAGGAGAGCACATGCCCCAGCGTGCAGATAATCGCCACCCGCGCGCTGTTCCAGACGTAGCTCTTGAACATCAGCTTGCGGTACGCCACGGCGTAGTTGCTCCACGTGAGTTTTGAAGGCAGCCACTTGACCGTAATGTTGATCAGGTCGTCATCCGTCATCAGCGACTGCGTAATCATCTTGATGAACGGGTACAGGAACACGAAGCTGAGCGCGCAGAGCAGGAAGTAGAAGCCGAAGCGAATCACGCCGCCGCGGACGAGGCGTGACCAATGGCTGCTGCTCCGGCGCAGGCTCACATGGTTGTTTTTCGCCATCATTCTCACTCCTTCCCGCCGGATACGAACACGAATTTGCCCATCACGCCCATGCTGATGCCGCACAGCAGCAGCGCAAAGGCGAAGTACACCCAGCTCATTGCCGCGCCGTAGCCGAACTGCTGATTCGTGAACGACTGCTTGTAGATGTAGTCAATCACCGGGTTCGTCGCATCGGTGAAGAAGGCGACGATGGTGTAGACGAGGTTCATCAGGATAACCGGAGAAATCATCGGCAGGGTGATTTTCCAGAACATCTCCCACTCCGTCGCGCCGTCAACGCGCGCTGCCTCGTAGAGCGAGGAGGAAATGCCCTGCAAGCCCGCCAGAAACAGCACAATCTGCACGCCGGACTTCCACAGCACCACCGTGATGCGGTCGAGCACCCCCTGCAGGAACTCCGTCAGGCTGTGCCCCAGCAAATCGGCAATCAGCTGCGGCACAACGATGCCCGTGGTGATGGTCGTGCCGTCCGCGCCCATGCCGAGCATCTGCTTCATGACATAGCCCGCGCCGAGCAGCACCGGAATGAAGAACGCCGCGCGGAAGAACCCGCGTCCCTTCATCGGGCGGTTAATCAGGATGGCAATCGCCAGCGAGAACACGAGGCAAATCGGCGTATTCAGCAGCGTGTCCGACACCGTTTGCAGGAACATAGGCACAAAGTTCAAATCGTAGAAGAAGATGTGGCGGTAGTTCTCCAGCCCCACAAAGCCCATTTGGAAGCCCTTCATCTTCACAATTTCCGAGAAGGACAGGCGGATGGACGTGGTAATCGGCCCTAAGAAGAACAGGCAGAACCCCACCAGCCACGGCGCGAGGAAAATCAGCGCCTCGAAGGAACGTTTGCGCTCCATCGTCATTCTGCCGCCCGCCTTGCGGAAGGGCTTGCCCAGCGCTTTTCCGATGCGCTTCAGGAAGTTTTCAATCGGCAGAAGGCCTTTCCGAATTCCCCGGCGGATGGGTGCAAGCACCTTCCCTACCGGCTGAAGCGCCTTGCCGATGGCGGATTCCGAAATCCAGCGCGGCAAATCTGTGTAGACGAACACGCCAATCAGCAGCAGCGCCGCCACCGCCATCACCCAGTCGTGATAGGCGACAAACACGATACCCGCGAGGATGAGCAGCGTCAATGCCGCCCGTCCGGCGCGCTGCCACCCGCCTGCTTTTGCACCGTGATTCACTGCGCTCCCTCCTTCGTCACCAGATAGCCCATTGCGGGGATGGTCAAGCCGTCCGCCTGCTGGTCGTGGTCAGCGTAATTGACGTACACCTGCATCCCGTTGTCGTACCGCACGCGGATGAGGTCGTTGGAAATCTTCGTGTGCTCCATCATCAGCGCGGTGCGCAGGTTGTGCAGGTCGCCATCCGCAAAATCCGCGGCAATTGCGGATACCTTGTCCAGCCACGCGCTGTACTGCGCCGTGAACAGGCTCTGATAGTCCGTGTACATCAGCTCTTCGGTGCTGCTCCACGTCAGCTCGAAATACGGCATGTAGCCCATTTCCACCCAGCGGAGCATCTCGCGGTCTAAGTCGCTGGAGAGGTTGCCGGGTGTGGCGGTGTACGCGCGCACGCCGTGCATCACCAGCTGGTAGAACGGCACGGCCTCGGTCGTGAACTGGAAGCCGCTGTCCTTGTAGGGCACTTCGGTCAGCAAATTCGCATACGGCGCTGCCCAAATCGCCCCTCCCTGCACGCTCACCTCGCCCAGACTCGCCCTTGCGTCCGCCAGCATCTGCTGATAGGCTTCAAGCGTCTGCTCGGTCGTCCACACATGCCCGCGGTTGTAGTTGAACGGAATGTACTGCCCCACGCGCTCCAGCCGAAGCCCGCTGACGGACAGCTTTTCGGCTTCCTTGGCAAAGGCTTCGTACTTTTCGCGAATAACCTCCGGGCTGAGGATGAACGTTTCCTCGTCCGGGTCGGTCAGGATGGCGTAGTTGGAGAGGTACACCACGTCGTTGCGCTTGGAGTAGCTGCGGGTGTCCGTGTCCGCCTCGACGAAATTCGCCGTCAGCGAGAGCGTCGACCCCAATTCCGCCGCTTTCTGCGCCAGCGCGGTCAGGTCGCTGTTCTTGCCAACACTGCGTTCCACCGGCAGCGCGTCCGGCCAGTGCCCGTAGCCGCCCTTCGTCCAGCCCTTCAGGGCATACTTGACCTGCTTCACGCCAGCTTCCGCGAAAATATCGATGATTTCGCCCACCTGCGCCAAGGTGGTCACGGTGCGCTGGGTGTCAAACAGCAGCCCTTTTTCCGGCGCGGAGAGGAACAGGTCAATCGCGATGGTCTGCTCGCCCACGTCGGCGGTCAGGCCGCGCTGCATTAGGTAATCGCGGTAGGTGACCGCCATATCCGAGTAGGTTTCCTTCCCTTCCGGCAGGAACAGCAGGCGCACGGCGTAATCCACCGGCATCGCGTTCTTGTCGTAGGTCTTGATGGAGCGGCTCGTCACGCGCATGTCATCAAATCCGCGGCGGTACTGGAAGTTCGCGCACACGGTATTGACCGCCACAATCTTGGTGGACGGGCTGACGGAAATTCGGGTGCTCTCCGCGCCCTCCTCCACCACCGCCAGCATCGCGTTTCCGCCGATGGAAATGCCGTAGACGGGCATCATGACCGTCGGCTGCTCCTGATCGTAGAAATCCAGCATCTGCTGCGATTTTTCGACGTTTCCGTAGATGCTGAAGTACTGCGACAGCTCCTTGAAATGCGCGTAGTCGTCGAATTTCAGGATTGCGCCGCATCCGTCCGGGTAGAACAGGAAGCCGTCCGCGTTGTCCGAACCGGCGCAGAGGTACGGCATCATGTCGATGGAGACGATGGAGAAATCCGCATAGCAGTTGATTCTCTCGTACGGCACGCGCACCAGCACGCTTTCGTCCTCCAGCAGCACCTCCACATCCAGCGCAACGCCCGTCGTCGCCAAATCGTAGTGGAGGATGACGCCGTTCTCCACAAGGTCGTAGCTTGCGCCCAGCTGCGATTCGTTCAGCAGCACGGCGTTGGTAATCGAGCCTGCGCCCTTGGCGAGGTTCGTGACGTTGACCGTCAGCAGCGAGTTCGCTTTCTTCTGGTTCAGCCCCGCCAGCTTGCCGGTGAACGTCGGGTCATTCATGCTGGATGACCATGTGACCCCCGTCTGCTTATCCAGCACCTCAAAGCCGCACAAATCCACCGAGAGGGACAGCGCCAAGCGGTCGTTTTCCGCCACGGGGATGCGCGTCTCTTCCGCCGCCGCGACGCTGAATACTGCCAGCAGCATCATCAGCAGGCATACAAGCATCCGTTTTTTCATTTTCTGCCTCCTGATTCAGTCAATTCTGTAAATCACTTCGTAGAACATTTCGCGAATCATCCCCACAAACTGGGATGCAATGGTGAACAGCAGCACCACCATCGCCCAAATCATCACCATCGTGAAGAGGGAGAGGAAAATCATCAGCACCGTTTTGCCGACGGAGTAGCCGTTCATTTCCTTGAGCGCGAGTATCATCAGCAGCACGACCCACGCCAGCACGCCGACCTCCAGCGTCGCGAACAGCCCTATTTGGCTGCCGTCCATGATGCGGGAAGCAAGCGTCAATATCGGCGTAAAGACGATGTAGGGTGTGAGCGCGTAGGCGGAAAACAGCAGCGTTTCGGAAAGCAGCGTTTCGCCGTCCAAAATCGTGGTCATCATGTAGCTTGCCAGCACCCACGTCAGCACGGGCACAAACAGCTTGCCGCACTCCAGCAGCAGGTTCGCCGTGCGCACGGACACCGATGCCAGCGGATAGTGCGTGCCGTAGATGGACAGGATGCGCACCGCCAGCGTCAGCACGAGCAGGACAATCACCGGCAGCCAGTTTTTCTTTTCGCCGCGGTGGCGCTTGATGTGCTCCGTCACAACAATGGGGTGGTAGAGGGTCATCAGGCACAGCTTCAGGCTCTTCATGGTTCACAGCCCCCTTCCCATCTGCACATCGTCCGCCCACTGGTCGGCTTTCTTCTTGAGGAAGTCAAGCAGCTTCACCAGCAGCAGCGCACCCACGGCAATGCCCAGCACAATCGGCACAAAGTGCTGCCGGAACGTCTCGTGCCGGTATTCCGCGAACGCCTCGGAGTAGCCCTCCTTGTCATCCGCCAGATAGTAGGATGCCAGCGCGTCCTCCCATCTCTCCTGCTTGCCCATCACCTTCGCCACGCCCTGATGCGCCAGCGCGTAGTTGCTGTCGATTTCCAGCGCCTGCTGCCAGTAGTCCAGCGCCTCGGCATAGCGGCCTTCGCCGTGCAGCGTCACCGCCTGATGGATGAGCTTGATGAAGTGCGTCGGTTTGAACACGGTGATAGACCCCGTGTTGTAGTCCAGCACATACAGGAAGCCCTCGCTGTCATGGTCGATGGACACGGGAATCTGGAACAGCCCGCCAACCGTGCCGATGCCGCCGAAGGTGCACAGCAGGTTGCCTTCTTGGTCGTACTGGTAAATCAGCCCCGTGATGCGGTCAACCACGGTGATGATGCCGTTGTCCTCCACCGTGATGTCCGCCATCGTCGGGTGGAGCAGCTTGCCTTCCTTGTCCTCCAAGGTGAAGCCGTATTTCTTCGTCTCGTAGGTGTTGTTGCCGACGGAGTTCAGCTTGCGAATCTGCGCGGTTTCCTTGTTGGACAGGATGCCGTAAATCATGTTGTCCGTGCCGATGTAGAAGTTGGAGTAGCTCGCAGGCTCCTGCTTCACCGTGCGCTCAATCTGCGATTTTGAGCCGAACATGCGGATGAGCGTGCGCGAGAGCGAGAAGCCCACGTCGTCCGCGCCGAGGTAGCCGCGGAAGTTGTTCGCCTCGTCGATGGCAATCAGGTTCGCGCCCTTGAGGACGTAGATGTACCCCGTGTTGGCGACGAACAGCTTCTGCACGTCGAAGGTGAAGCTGTTTTCCAGCAGCGCCGAATCAGGCTTGCCATACGCCTTGCGGTCGGTGCGGTCGGCGTTCAGCGTCGCCAAGCGCAGATTGCCCGTGTCGGCAATCCAGATGGACAGGTCGTCGCCGACGTACACGCCGCGCGGCTTGGAGAGCTTCTTGCCGCACGCTTCGGTGATTTCCTCCAGCACCACGCCTTCGCGGTTCATCACCAGCACGCGGTTGTTCTCCGTGTCCGCGACGTAGAGCAGGTTGTCCTTGCCGATGAAAATGTCCTCCGGGTGATTCATGAAGCCGTAGTCATCAAGGTTCTTGAACGTCGTGTACACCTCGTACGCCGCCGGAATCGGGATATAATTCTCGTCCTTGTCGGCGACGAAGGCATCGACCCCAACCGCCGCAAAGGCGCTTGACATCATCAGCAGTGCCGTCAGGAGACATGCGCAGAATCGTTTCATCATCGTTTGCCTCCCTTACGACTTGATGCCCGAATAGGACATGGTTTCCATCACCTTGCCGCGCATGATGGCGAACACGAGAATCGACGGCAGCGTGGTCAGGAACGTCGCCGCGCCCACCGTGCCCGCGCGCGCCACCACGCCCGCGCCGCCCGACATGGTTTGCAGCGCCAGCGGCATCGTCTTCAGCGCGTTGGACTGAATGAAGATGAGGGGCGAGAAGTAGTCATTCCAGTTGCTGACGAAGGAGAACACCGCCAAGGTCGTCCATGCGGGCTTGAGCAGCGGCATGGCAATCTTCCAGAAGATGTGCAGCTCGCGTGCGCCGTCGATGCGCGCCGCTTCCAGAATGGAGTCCGGCAGCTGCTCGCAGAACTGCTTGACCAGAAAGAAGTTGTACGCCACGGCGATTTTGGGGATAATCAGCGCCCAGCAGGTGTTCACGAGCCCCAGTTTGTTGACGACCAAGTAGTTGGGAATCGTCGTGACGTGGGTGGAGAAGGACAGCGCCGCCACCACGATGCCGAAGATGATGTTCGACCCCGCCGGACGGTGCTTCACCAGCCCGTATGCACCCAGACAGCACACCAGAATCGACGCGAGCACCGTCGCGACAGTGGTGAACAGGCTGTTGAAGATGTAGCGCGTAAACGGCACGGTGGAGGAGGAAAGCGAAGTCAGCAAATCCGAGAAATTGCGCAGCGTCGGCTTCTGCACGATGAGGCGCGGCGGATAGAGGTAGAGTTCATCCAGCGGCATCAGCGCGCGGCAGACCATTGCGAACAGCGGCAGCGCGCAGACCACCACCATCAGGCAGAGGAAGATGTACAGCATCACCCGCGAGAAGGAAGGCCGATGCATCCGAATGCGCTTTCTGCTGATTTTGAGGGATACCGTCGACATGTTTCGCCCTCCTTTCTTATGTTTCGTCGTGGAACAGGCGCATACACAATCTGCCGAGGAAGAAGGTGATGAGGAACAGCACCATTGCCACGGAGGATGCATAGCCCATGTTGAAGCGGGTGAAGGCGTAATCGTACAGGTGGGCGACGATGGTGTGCGCGGCGTAGTTTGGGCTGGGCATACCCGCCACCGCAAACACGGCGAACGCGCCCACGATGGAGTTGATGGCACCGAAGAGCATCTGCGGCTTCATCAGCGGAATAGTAATCAGCCGCAGCTCCTGAAACTTGTTCTTGATGCCGTCCACGCGCCCCGCCTCGTACATCGACGGGTCAATGTTCTGGAAGCCCGCGAGGAAGGACAGGAAGCCGTTGCCCATGCTCATCCAAATGGTGATAATCATGATGACCGGCAGGACGTAATCCGCATCCTTCGTCCACAGAATCGGCTCCATGATGATGCCGAAGCGCAGGAGCAGGTTGTTGATGTAGCCGTAGCGGTCGCCGGAGAAGAGAATCAGCCAAATGGTGGACATTGCCACGCCGGAGGTGAGCGACGGCGCGTAGAACGCCATCGAGAAGAAGCCGCGCCCCTTCTTCACCAGCGTGATAATCCACGCCATGAGGAAGGAGGCGAAGTACCCCAGCGGCCCGGTGACGACCGCCAGCAGCAGCGTGTTCTTGAGCGAAATCAGGAACACGTCGTCGTCCAGAATCAGCTGTGCGTAGTTGCTTAAGCCCACGAACTTGGGCGCTTGAATCATGTTGTAGTTCGTCAGCGAGTAGTACATCGCCACGCCGACCGGCACGATGACGAAAATCGCAAACAGAACGAGGAACGGCATCAGGAAGGCGTAGCCGACCGCATTTTTGCGCAGCCACGCACGCATCCCTTTGTTTTTCTTCTGGCAGATGGCAGTCACGGGCTATCCTCCTTAATTATCCAATCCAAATTCCTTGCGCTTGTTGTTCAGTTCCTTGTTGATGTCCTTGACCGCCTTCTCCAGCATGTCGCGGGCATCCTTGTTGTTCACCACCACGCTGTTCCATGCGTTGATGATGTGCCGGCCCGTGAAGTAGCCGCCGGGCACAATCATCTGCTCGCGGGCGCTCTCCATCTGCGCCTTGATAATCTGCGCATGGCGGGCATCCCACGGGAGCGAGAAGAAGGATTCAACGTTCGCGGTGTTCCAGCGCGCGCCCGTGCCGAGGATTGCTTCCAATTCACGCCCGTAGCGCGTCTGCGTTTCCGCGCTCATCCACCACTTCAGGAATGTCCACGCCGCCTCCTGCTTGTCCGACTGGCTGAGGATGACCCCCGCCGTGGATGCCGTTGTGCCCACCGCGTGGCTGACTGTGCTGTCCGCCTGCACCGTGCCGGGGACGGGCGCAATCGACCAGCGGCCGTAGAGCTCCGGCGCGCTCGTGAGCAGCTGCAAGTAGCCCGTGTAGTTGCTGATGCCGATGGGCATCGTGCCCGTGCGGATGCGGGTGAAGAAGTTGCTTTCCGCGTCAATGCCGTAGTTGGCGTACATGTCCGTCCAGAATTTGAACGCCTTGTAGGCTTCAGGCGTGTCCAGCGCGGAGGATTCGCCGTCGCCGTTGTAGTATTCGCCGCCCATTTGCAGCAGCAGCATCGTGAAGCCGCGCAGCGCACCGGGCGAGTTGGAAGATACCGACGTGTCCACCGGCAGGGAGAAGCTCATGTTGTTCTCGTACAGCCGGGGCAGCACGCGCTGGTACAAATCCGTCCACGTTTCGGGCAGGTCGATGCCCAGCTCGCGCATCACGTCCTGCCGGTAAATCATGACGGTGAAGTCCATCGTCTCCGGCAGGGCGTACACGCCGCCGCGGTAGGTGTAGGGCACGAGGCTCGATTCGTAGAACTGGCTCGCGACCTCCTCAAAATCGTCGAATTGGGTCAAATCCACCACGGCTTCGCGGAAGGCGAACTCGCCGGGCAGGTTGTAGTCCACCGAGAGCGCCACGTCCGGCGCTGTGCCGGAGGTCACGCTGAGCAGAATGGTGTTGACTGACCCCGTCGCCAGCTGCCCGGACGGCAGCACATGCAGGTTGACGACGATGCCCGTCTTTGGCGTGAAGTCCTCGTCTGCCAATTCCTTCAGAATTTCGCCCCACTCCGTGCCGCGGCCAATCCACACATCCAGCACCGTTTTTTCCGCCTCATCCGGCGCGTTTTCATCCACAATCAGCCCGACGGAATCGTAATCCTTGTGGAAGGACGCGAGGAAGTTTTCCACCGTCACGCCCATGCGCTGGAAGACGTTCGACGTGGTGATTTCCACCTTTGCTTCCGGCGCGTGCACGACGATGTAGTCCACCGCCAGCGGGCACTTCTCAATGGACGAAATGTACGTGCCGAGGTTGGACTGCGCGTTGTCCATGTCGCTAAGCGCGCGCGGGATGCGGTCAACATCCTCCGCGAAGAAGCGCATTTGGTCGATGATTTGGCGATAGTTGCTCTCCATCGAGGTCGTTTCGTTGGAGATGGAAGCCAGCAAGTCGGCGCTTTCCTGCAAGCGGTCGACGAGATGCAGCAGCTGATCGGACAGCCCCGGCATCGTGCGGTAGAGGTCGTATTCGTAGTTGTAGTCAGGGTCAGTGCCCGTGATTTTGACGATTTCGCGGTGAATCTCGCTGAGATACGCGGTGTCCGCCTCCGTGCGCGTCATGATTTCGCCAATCGCCCCTAGCTTCACGGTCATCGTCAGCGTGTGCGTGCCCTTCGTCAGGTGGAAGAGGTACGGTTCGCCGTCCGCGCCGTGCAGCGTCTCGGCATACCACTGGTCGCTGTACGGGAAGGAGTACAGCCGCAGCTCGTCGAAGGGAATTTCGCCGTCCACCATAATCTGCCGATAGGAGGGCATCCCCGCGTCGTTGTTCTGCTGCACCTTCAGGGTGATGGCGTACAGCCCGTCCTCCGGCACGTCGAAATCCCACGCGACCGCCGCATTCCCCAGCCGCCAGCGCCAGCCGCCCATCACATTCAGCACGCGGTTCGCGCTGGAACGCGGCTCGGTCATCGGGTCGGCATCGGATTCGCGGCGGATGACGTTCTCACTGCGCCACGCGCTGTTTTCCGCCTGAAACTTGATTTGCACGTCCTTGTCCGCCGCTTTCAGTCCCTGCGCCGCGTAGCCCGCCGCCGCTTCCGCGTAAGTCGGATGAGCCGCCGGGGCGACCAGCGCCAGCGTGCCCAGTGTCACCGGCTGGTCTACATAATGTAGGGAAATCTCGTGGCGGCCCGCCGTCAGGCAGAATTTGAGCGGGTCAACATACACGCCCTGCCCATCCGCCGCGCGGACGGTCTGCCAGAGGTGGATTTCATCCTGCCGCGCCCACACTTCATCGTCGATGGAGTTCTTGCGGCCGATTTCGCTCGCCCGCTCCACAAAGCGGCGGTATAAGCAGATGTTGTTCGCTTCCTCATACGGCACGATGCCGTCGATGGTCAAGCGGCGCTGCACTTTCGCCTCGTTGCCGTCCTGCGCGAAGTAGGTGATTTCCAATTCGTACAGTCCAGTCACGGGCACATCCACCGTCCAGACCGCCGTGCTTTCGCCGTCGCCGGTGATGATGGTCTCCTGCGCAAGCACCGCATCCCCCGACAAAATCGCCGCGCTGGGCAGCAGTTCAATCCGCGTACCTGCCGGCGCGTTCGGGGTATCCTGATACGATGCCAGCGCCTCGTCATAGCCGATAGCGGTTTCCTCGTTCAGCGCGAAGAAATCCGACCATTCCTCTGCCGACGCGGTGAATGGCAATAAGCAGCAAATCGCCAGAATCAGAGACAGCACGATGCTACGCTTCACTTGGTTTTTCCTCCTCTTCGGCGTGCCCCGCTGCACACCGCCGTCATTTTCGGGGGGACTTGTTTCAAGCGTATTCTCTCACAGGCGGCGGCGGTTTTCAATCTTCAAAATGATGGTTTTTGTGTTTTTCGGTCGTCATTTTCCCATGCAGGACACAAAATCACCACCTAAAAAATTGTAGATGCCCCCTTTTTATATGCAGTATTTGCGTTTTGCCCCCTCTTTCCTTGAAAAAATGGTGGATTTGTGATAGAATAAACCCATGTGACTGGGAGGAGAAGGGAACATGTTCGGGCATCATTCCAAGACGTACTATAAGTATCTGGCATCCTACGGCGCGCTGCTGCTGACCGCCATCATCGCCCTCGTTTTCGTGTCGCAGGTGTTCTTCATCCGGCAGCTGCGGACGAATCTGGAGGACAACCACCGCGCGCTCGTGCAGCAGAGCGTGCAGGAGATGGACAGCGACCTCCAGCAGATTTACGACATCGAGTACCAGATTTCGACAGTCAATCAGAATTTCTTTTCCTATTATTTAGAAGCGCCCAGCCCCGTGCGCGACCTGCGGCTGGTGAACGAGTTCAAGAATCTGCTTGCCCCCTCCACCCTGATTTCCGAAATTGCGCTGGCGGACGCAGACGCCAAGATGGTGTACACCTCCACTGCCGTGTACTCCGCCGCGCTGTTCTTCGACCGCATCTTCTCCTTCCCGGAAGGCGACCCCGTGGCGAGCAGCCTTGCCGACAGCAGCCGCCGCATCATCCGCACGGCACAGCGGAGCGGCAGCGCGGAACGCTATCTGGCGTTCATCAACACGCCGTCGGTCTTTTCGCGCCTGCAAAACAGCGTCCTGATTTTCTTCGTGCAGGAGCGGCACTTCCTGTCCTTCCTCTCGCCGGAGAGTACCCCCAGCCAGCAGGGCGCGATACTGGACAGCAGCGGGCAGGTCGTCGTATCGACGATGGCACTGGATGCGCCGCTGACCGACGGCATCAGCACCATCCGCCTGCACGGCACGAATTACCTCATCTACCGCGAGCCGTCCTCCGTCCTGAACTGGACGTACTACTTCTTCCTCCCCGCGAGCGAGACGCTTGCGCCGCTCTACCGCGCACAGGCGATGCTGGCGCTGTTCCTGCTGGTGGTGCTGGCGGCGGGCACGCTGGTCATCCACTATGCGATGAAGGTGAATTACCGCCCGATACAGGAGCTGACCGAATCGCTGGGGCGGTCGGATGCGGATGATCTGGAGTCGCTGAAGGATGCGATTGCCTCCCTCGCCGAGCAGAACAACCACATGCGCAGTCAGCTGATGACCTCCCCCGACGGGCAGGCGCTGAAGGATTCGCTGCTGTTTTCGCTGCTCAAGGGCAAATTCGACTCTTTCGCTTCCTATAATATAGAGGCGGAAGCGCTGGGCATGTCCTTCACCAAGCCGTGCTATCAGGTGCTGATGCTGCGCGCCTTCAATCAGGATACCGCCATCCCCCGGCAGACGCTGTCCGCCATCTTTGCGGAGTGCTTCAGGGATGACTTCACGTGGCAGTTCCGCGAGCTGTTCGAGCACTCCATGTTCGTCTGTCTGGTTGGCATGGAGGCGGACGAGGAATCGAAGCTGGCGGATTGCTGCCGCCGATTGCTGGACATCAGCAGCGAAAAATACAATCTCGTGTTCTCCATCGGCATGTCCAACTGCTACACCGACGTGGCGCACCTCTCCACCGCCTGTTTTGAAGCCACGCAAGCCGTCAAGGAGCACTTCATCCGCGGACAGCATCAGCTGATTCCGTATCACGAGCTGACGCGCACCCTTGATGTGCCGTCCTCCGACCGCCTCGCCCTCCTGAACGACCTGCCCGCCCAGACCCCGCAGCAGCAGATGCAGACCATCCGCCGCTTCATCGACGGGCTGAAGGCGGACTGCGTGCCCTCCCTGCTGGCGAAAAGCTACTGCAACTCCGCCGTGCAGCTGCTGATGGCGGGCGGCGCGCGGCAGGTGAACATGGACGACCTGTTCACCATCACCTATCTGCGCACGGT
>OGUN01001972.1_pt1 | contig 13117 bp, 9 predicted proteins | sample 1553621 | NCBI WGS metagenome assembly OGUN01 (sample SAMEA2580300, study PRJEB22360) | human gut metagenome | biome: human gut; feature: human-associated habitat; material: faeces | place: Denmark | collected 2008/2010
ATCTTGAACGATATTTGAAACAATCACATATTGTTCGCTCACGGTCATATACAGGTAGCTTAACTCCATTGAAGTTGTCGGTGATTTTCCCAAGTTCATACAACTCAGGCTGCATATAATAAGGTTGAATAGCAAGCGAATCGACTTTTAGCTTTGTTCTTGACATTGAACGAGGTACAGCTATTGACCATTTTCGTGGTGCAAAGTCGCTGTAACCATAGTGAAACAACGCAGATTCAACACAAACTATTCCTTTTGGGATGAGTGTTGCAAGCAATTGTTCTTCTGAAGAAACACATTGTTCGGCAAGCTGATAGTATCCGTGTCGTACACGATTAAGAAAGCCTGCGTTACACAGGTTTACGACATCAACAGCTCTGATTCCGGCAGCGACAAAGTCGGCAGATTTTGCAATGCCATTATTGTCTACAACTACTTCTTTTGCTCGCTCTTGAAGATTCACTCATTCACCCTCTTCCTTAAATAAAATTCACGCACAGCGAACATATAATTGTGTGCTGTTTTTATTATACCTGAGACAACTAAAAAAAACAATTAAAATTTACGCACATTTTTTGAAATGTGTGCGTAAAATTAAAATACATCTTGCAAGGCAAAAAGATATCAAGTATAATATAAATGTAAAACCAATCCGGTTGCGATTATTCTTTTCTTGCAACCATCGGTTTTATCGCACCTGATAAGAAAATTATAAATTCTCGTCATACAGGTATGATAATATGGATTATCAAAATACTGCGAAGACTACACGATACGTTTTATAAACAAAATGCGTTAATTTTAGCCTTTCGGGAACGAGTGGGAATAAATCGAAAAAGTCTGAATCCACGGCAACTATGCGGCTTCAATGTTTTCTAAGAGCACATTGTGGTACGCATACCCGTGGAGAGATTCCGGAATTTATCTTTTCTATGTGATTTTGGCGGTAGCGGTTCCGATTGTAATCAAGGATATTTCAAATAAAGTGATTTTGCGTGCAAACAGTCGCAAAAATATGTCCGCCGAGGAAAAATGAACGTAAAATCACACGGCTTCGATTTTTCGCTTGATATGAACACACTTGCTCAAGGGCTTCGTAAAACGGAGCCCTTATTGTTTATTTTGCGATACCGCATTTTGCGGACGCCGATAAATTTTTAAATAATGCGGACAGTTTCCTCTTCAATTTCGTCTTAATAAGTGAAACGCGCTTCAATAACTTTTAAGAGGAAATTTGAATTATGGATAAAATTGTTTTAATTCAGTTCGCCGACGGAGTTGTGCGGATAATAGCGTTACTTTGCATGTCGTTCGGGTGTGTAATCGCAAGTAAAAACAAATTGAAATAATACGGACAGTTTTTATTTTGAATTCGTCTTAATAAACGAAGTGTGTTTCAAAGCTTTTAAAGGGGAATGTTTATGCTTAGAAAAACCATAAAAAATATAGCTCTTCTTGATTTGCAAAATTTTACTGCCGAGGCGTTAAGGGAAATCAAGAAAATCGAGAGCTGTGCGATGCTTCTTGTTCCGAAAAATGCGAGTGATGAATGGAAAAATGCCTATGCCAAGATAACAATCCGAAATGTTGCAAGCATTATAGAGGTCAGCTACAGCAAATACAGCGTTTTAAACGGAATGGTTACATTAAACGATAAAAATGTTTCCGATGATTGCCTCTATATTGTCAACGGCATTGTTATTCTTGAGACCGTTGAAAAAATTCCGGATTTATGCGTGAACGGGCTTCTGCTTAAAAGAAAAAAATCACGCTATGAGATGACGCGAATGAACGGCAGAAGTGTTGAGGTTGAGGATAACGTCGTAATAAAGCCTTACCCTAACACCATCGAAATCGACGGCGATACGGTGAGGAGCTTCGATTACAATACATTGGTGGCCGCAGGCAACAATGTCGATATTGTTGATGACGTGACCGAGCAAATGCTCTCCGATAAAAAGATAACATTTGCGGCAGGCAACGAGGTGAAATGCGGCAAAAGTATTTTGGGCTATGTTAAAGTCAATTCAACCGTAGGCAACAAAATCACGGAAAAAAATGAATAACATTGAACTGTTTAACCAAATTTATGAAAAGTATTATAAAAGCATAGTTTCGTATTTTTCAAGGCGATTTGACAGCGACGAGGCAGAGGATTTGGCTCAAATCACCTTTATGAAGCTGTGGGGTTATCTGCCGACGCTCGGTTATATCAAAAAAGAAAAGTCTTTGATTTTTAAAATCGCAAAGAATGTGCTTGCCGATAGACTTCGTAAAAACAATTTTGCAGACTCGCTTGATGAGCTTGAAAGCATTAAATGTCTTGAGGTGTTTGATGATATCACATCTGTTGAAATTCAGCAGATACTTTTGAAAATGAGCGAGATCGACCGAGAAATAGTGACTCTTAAAAGCTACGGGTGGTCGAGCAGAGAGATCGGCAAGATAAAAAATATGCCGTCGTCAACGGTCAGAAACAGGCTGGCTACGCTTAAAAAGCAAATTGAAAAGGAGCTCGGCGAGCCTTGCGGACGTCGAAAGCACCATAATACATATAAGACCTAAGAGCTGTCGGGCTATATGTCCGACGGCTCTTTTGTACAGAGATGTTTATTGATATTTATTATTTTTTTTGATATTATATTTTTAAAACATAAATGTGTAAATCGGTACGTCGAAAACAAACGGGTATTAACAAAATTGAAAAACAGTGTGAAAAAGGGGAGGTACCTATGCAGCAAAAAACAGTCAGCAAATACACAAAAGAACAGACATGCGAATTTGCAAAGGAAGTGCTTTTCAGACATTACGGGAGCCGAGCAACGCAGATTAAATACATAGGCGGCGGCTCCTTCGGATATGTTTACAAGGCCGAATTGCCCGTGATGCCGTACATTCTTACGGTAAAGGCCTGCCGCGTCGCCGGTATGCAGCATAATGAGAGCAACGCGCTGAAAAAGCTTGCCGAAAGATCGCCAGTACATATTCCCGAGGTCTATTTTACCTTTGACGCAACCGACGAAATTCCCATGGATTTTATAATTGAGGAATTTGTGAACGGAACAGACTGCTTCACCGACTTTTCAAAATTGTTTTTAAGCAAAAAAAGAAAAGCGAAATTTGCAGATGCAATAGCGGATTGTCTTGCAAATTGGCACAGCGTTACCTGCAACAAATTCGGCAGCCTCGATTTCCCCGAGTACGATAATTGGCTTGATTTTTACCGACCGTTTGCGCAGGATATTTTACAGACCGCCGCAGAGCTTAACAGAAAAAAACGGCTGAAGGACAGCACGCTTAATGTTATGCAAACAGCGTGGAAAAATTTTGATTACATTTTCAGCGAGCCCGTAAAAGAGGCGTCTCTTATCCACGGCGATTTGAATGTTATGAATGTAATGTCCGATAAAAGACTTAATATCACCGCGATAATCGACCCTCTTGAGTGCAAGTGGGCTGACAAAGAATTTGATTTGTTCCAGCTGAGAAACCTGACCGGGGAGTGCTTCGGGCTTTACGAAGCATATAAAAGGAAATATCCCGTTTCGGAAAAGTGTGATTTGAAGTGCGCGTTTTATGCGGTTTATCACGAGGTGTATTGCCTTATTTCAACCGGAACAAACACCGAAATCATACTTGCAGCGGCAGTCAAGAGACTGAAGAGAGAGCTTAAAAAAGCTGGCATTACATCTTGAAAATCCGACTCAAACGGTGATGCGAGCACACCTGAATGTGCCGAAAACGAGCATATAGTTAAAAACAATCTAAACAGCTTATGCTATAATTTACAATCGGAGGATAATATTGAATATCAAAGCCACGGATTTCTGCGACGCCTCAAATTCTGCCGAGGGCGTTATCAAAGCGATAAATGAATTACAGAGCGGAGACACTCTTATTTTCCCGAAGAATGAGTATCATTTTTACAAGGACCGCTGTATTCACAAGGTTTGCCATATGACAAATACGGACTCCTTTAAGGCACCCGACAAGTATTTTGCGGTGCTTATCGAGAATAAGGAGAATATTACCGTGGACGGCTGCGGTTCAACCCTTGTAATTCACGGCGATATGTGTGCGTTTTCTCTGCGCGGCTGTAAAAATGTAAGGCTTGTAAATTTCACCGTGAGGTATGCCTCCCCGACGAATTTTGAAATGGAGGTCGTAGGGCGTTCGCTCAATAAAATTACATATAAAATCCCGACGGGAAGCGACTTTGAGGTCAAAAATAACAAGCTTACGTTCTTTGAAAAAAGTCCGTTCAGCGGAGAGAATTACTACACCTATACAGCCAACGGCGAGTGCTACTGCAACGTAATTCACAGAGGCGACGAGGTTTTCAGAACGTCGCGCTCACCTACGAAAGCCGCCTTAAAAATCAAAAAAACGGGGGCTCATACCGTCGAATGCAGATATTTTATGTCACCTAAATTCAAGGTCGGAGACGTTGTTGCGATGTCACGTAATAAGCTGCGCGACAACTGCGGATTGTTTTTCGAGAACTGCTCCGATACCTTCTGCGAGAGGATAACCGTCAACTATATGCACGGCTTCGGGTGGCTGTCCCAAATGTGTGAAAACCTGAGCTTTGATAAGCTGACATTTAAGCCGGCGAGCGGTTACAGAGTTTCTTCGTTTGCCGATTTGATTCACGTATGCGGCTGCAAGGGCTATGTGAAAATAACCGACTCTCACTTTGAACACCCGCACGATGACGCAATCAATGTGCACGGCGCATTTTTAAGGCTTAGAAAGGCTTGCGACGAGCGAACCGCCGAGCTTGAATTTGTACATCATCAGCAGGGAGGTTACAAGGCGTTTTACCCCGGCGATAAAGTGAAAATATACAGCAGAACCGATTTGTCGGAGCTTGACGGCGTTTATACCGTAGACAGCACGGACGACAACATTGATAAAAAGACGGTCATTGTGAAATTCAAAGAAAAGCTGCCGCCGATGAAGCCGGAAATGTATGTCTTTGAGAACATCACGTATAACCCGAATCTCACCGTGAGCGGATGTACCTTTAATGCAATCCCGACGCGAGGCATTCTCTGTACTACCGATAAGGAGTCGGAGATTTTCGGTAACACGTTCAGTAGTGTCGTTATGCCCGATATTTACATCTCGTGCGATTGCAGGGATTGGTACGAGAGCGGCCCGTGCAGGAATATGAAAATTCACGACAACACGTTTTCTAAAAAAGACCCGATTAAGTTTGAGCCTATTTGTCTTTTGAAGCCCGTCAAGGATGTTCACAGAAATGTTCTGATATATGACAACATTATAGCCGAATGAGCATCGGCTCCTTTTGCATATACGGCAAAGGCACGTTAGTTATTTTTTAACTAACGTGCCTTTTTTACATTAAGTCATAATCTTACGCGGCCGGATTATTCGGCGGATACGGCGCCTTTAAACCTGCGCGACGGGTGATAGGCGAGCAGAGCTATAAATATCAGTACCGCCGTAAGCGACAGGCTTATCGGGTACGCATACATAATGGTTTTGAAGGTAGGCGACGACGGGAAAACGACGTATATCCAAAATACTCTTGTGCCGCAAACGCCTATTGTTGTGAGAAGAGCCGGTACCAAGGATATGCCGAAGCCGCGAAGATACCCAGACATAATTTCGTATAGCATTGAAAACGTGTATGCCGAGAAAATCAGTAAAAGTCTTGTGTAGCCGAGTTCTATTACCTGTGGGTCGCTTGTGAATATCGAGAGCAGGAATCGTCCAGAGAAAAGAACAAGCCCTATTGTGACGGCTGTTGCGATTGTGTCCTCCGCAATCGACAGAAGCAGGGTTTTCTTGCAACGGTCGAGCTTGCCGGCGCCGTAGTTTTGACCTACAAATGTCGTGCACGCCTGACTGAACGAGTTAAAGACATCGTAAGCTATTACCTCTATATTAAATGCCGCGCTAGACGCCGCTATAACTATTGTTCCGAGGCTGTTGATAGCCGCCTGAATTATTATGTTTGAAATGGCAAAAACAGCACTCTGTAAGCCTGCCGGCAGACCGATTTCCAAAATCTGACCGAGTACTCTTTTGTCTATGCGCAGTTCCTTGAGCGACAGCTTGATGTACTTGTCGGACTTCATCAAAACAATAAACAGCACAATCGAGCTGATTGCGTTGGATATAACGGTGGCAATGGCAACTCCGTTTACGGTCATTTTAAGAACTATTACAAAGAATAAATTCAAAAGCACGTTGAGGCAGCCGGAGAGCGCAAGCACTATAAGCGGCGTTTTTGTATCGCCCACGCTTCTGAAAACGGCCGACAGGAAGTTGTACAACAGTATTACGGGCAAGCCGAGCAGATATATGCGAAGATACAGAACGGCATACGGCAGTACATCCTCCGGAATGCTCATAGCCGATAAAATTTGCACGGCAAAAATTTCACCGGGTATCATTACAAGAAAACCGCCGATTATTGCGGTGAGCACCGAGGTGTGAACCGCACGCTGTACGGTTTCTCTGTCGTCCCTGCCTATTGCGTTCGCTATTATTACATTTGTACCGAGGGCTATACCTATAAACAGGTTGAGTATCAGCCCGATTACCGGGCTGTTCGCTCCGACGGCGGCAACCGAGGCCGTTTTGGCTGCGCCCGTGAAGTTTCCGACTACGGCTATATCCGAGGCGTTGAAAAGCTGCTCAAGTATTGCTGTTGCGGCCACGGGCAGCGCAAATCGCGGAAGCTTGTTCCATATAGGGCCGTTTATCATATCCATTTTGTTACTGTTTTTTAACTTCGTCTTTTTCGGCATAATTATCCTTTTTGCATTTACGTATTTTTTATTTCGGTATTGTTTTTTTAGCTGTGTCGCCTTGTAGGACGCAACACAATTATATCACCAAAAAAATTAACATCAATATACAGATATGATAAATTTGAGCACCGCATCGTGCAAAGTAGTGTTAAAACCGCAAAGCACCGCTAAATTATGCGTTGAAGTAACCGAACTTACTCTTGGTCGGTTAAACCTATAAAATAATCGGCGGAAACATTATAAAATTGACAGAGCTTGATTAAATCCTCGATTTTCAATTCCGCTCTTCCGGTTTCAATATGGTTGTAGCCCTGTTGGGATTTGTTGATGATTTCACCTACTTGCTTTTGTGTTAAATCTCTGTCTTCCCTGATGTTTCTCATCCTTGTTCTGTAATCCATTTCCACAAAACCTCCATTGTAATTTGTGAAAATGTTAGCATACTCAAAAGCTGAGTATTGACATATACTCAATAATTGAGTATTATCATAAATGAAGTATTTTATTATTGAGAAGGAGTTGTAAATAAATGGAAAAACAGAAAACGTCATCAAAACGTAAAGCGGCAATCAAAGTGATTGTGGCGGTATTGCTGATAGCTATAATGACCGGCATATCGTTCGCAGTCGCAAATTTTGTGCACAACAGAAAAAGCGTGCAGGCATCAAGCGTTAAAAACGGCTTGTCCGCATACGAGCTTGCAGTGCAGCAGGGATATGCGGGAAGTCTTGATGATTGGCTTGTTTCTCTCCAGGGTAAATCGGCATATCAGATTGCCGTCGATAACGGATATTCGGGCAGTGAAAAGGATTGGAGTAAAACCCTTACCGCAATGTCGAAAAAAGACAAATCCGATATCAGCTCCGCAGCATTTTCAGAAAAAGGCGACCTTGTAATTACGCTTTCCGACGGAACAAAAATCAATGTCGGTAAGGCGGTCGGTGCAAGCGGCAAAGACGGAAAAGACGGTAAGGACGGCATAGGAATAAAATCGGCAAAAATCAATGATAAGGGCGAGCTTGTCATTTCCTATTCCGACGGCAACAGCGTAAATCTTGACAAAGTTGTCGGTGAAACAGTAAACAACGGAGTCGGTATTGCTTCTTCGATTATAAATGAAAAAGGCGAACTGGTGTTGACTTATACAAACGGCGAAACTGCCAACCTCGGCGGAGTAGTCGGCAAAGACGGTCGTGACGGCAAAAACGGTGCTGACGGAAAAGACGGCAGAGACGGTACGAGCGGAACGGACGGTATAAGCATTTCCGCGGCGGTTATAAATGAGTCAGGCGAGCTTATTATTTCATATTCGGACGGAGCGACGGCAAACCTCGGCAAAATAGTAGGTTCCGACGGTATAAACGGTGTGAACGGCACAAACGGTAAAGACGGCGTTAGCGTTTCTTCCGCCGAAATCAATTCGTTGGGTGAGCTTGTGCTTTCGTTCTCTAACGGTCAGCGCGCCAATGTCGGAGCGGTTGTCGGCGCAAAAGGCGACAAAGGCGATAAAGGCGATAAAGGCGAGCAAGGTTTGCAGGGAGCAAAAGGCGAAAAGGGTGACAAAGGTGAAAACGGTCTTAACGGTTCGGACGGTATAGGAGTTAAAAAGTCCGAAATCAACAGCGCAGGTGAGCTTGTAATCACATACACAAACGACCTTACCGAAAACCTCGGCCCCGTTGTCGGTGCAAAAGGTGACAAGGGAGACAAAGGCGACCAAGGCGTACAGGGTGAAAAAGGCGAAAAAGGTGAAAGAGGCATTCAAGGCGAAAAGGGTGACAAAGGCGACCAAGGCGTACAGGGCGAAAAAGGCGACGCAGGTATCAACGGTACAAACGGCACCGACGGTGTAGGCATTACAGATGTTACAATAAATGCCGATAACGAGCTTGTGCTTTCGTTCTCAAACGGCAACGTTATAAACCTCGGCAATATCAAAGGCTCAAAGGGCGACAAGGGAGATAAAGGCGACAGCGGACTTAACGGAAAAGACGGCGTGGGCATACAAAATGTCGATGTGTCGGCTGACGGCGCATTGACCGTAACGCTTACAAACGGCACGGTTCTTAACCTCGGTAACATCAAGGGTGCCGACGGCTTAGGCATAACCAAGGCGGAAATCAATACCTCCGGCGAGCTTGTTTTGACCTATTCAAACGGCGACGTCAAAAATCTCGGCAAGGTAACGGGCGAAAACGGTGCGAATGGCGCAAACGGCGCCGACGGACTCGGAATTAAGTCGCTCACACTCTCCCCGGACGGCGAACTTGTGGTTACAATGTCCGATAATTCCATATCCAACCTCGGCAATATCAAGGGCGAAAAAGGCGACAAGGGCGAGCAGGGTCAGCAGGGACTTCAGGGCACCAAAGGCGCCGACGGACGAGGAATAGCAAAAACCGAACTTGTAAACGGCGAATTGGTGATAACATATACCGACGGAACATCGGATAATCTTGGTAAAATAACAAGCGATAATTATGTGACAACAGATCAATTGAATTTTACTTATAGTCTGCTCGATTCCGGTACATATAAAATCACCGGTTTATCCGAACGCGGAAAAACTCTTGATATAATTAATATACCTGCAAAAATTGACGGAAAAGATGTAACTGAAATTGCTGAAGATGCGTTTTATAGTAATCATATAATAAAAAAAGTGAAAATACCAAATACGGTAACTACAATAGGTGCACGTTCATTTTTTGATTGTAGAAATTTAAGCGAAGTTAATATTCCAAACAGTGTAAAAACAATAAATAATCGTGCTTTCGCTCTTTGTAAATCCTTAACCTTAACTATTCCCGATTCTGTTGAACGTATAGAAGACGCATTTATTGATATGAATAAAGGCTCTGTCACATTTGATAAATCAAAATATGTTGTTGAAAGTTGCCGTGTAAGAAACCTCTCTTATGAGGCGAGTCCTTTTGATCATGAATACGCTTGGTATACTAAGAACTCTGTTAGCGACTATATTGTAAATATCCCGTTAGAAGATTGGACGGATAATGAAAGTCTATTATATACCGGTTTAGATTTATACAATTGCACTTTTGGTCCTTATACGGTTAGTGGAACAAAGCAAAAAATAACAGTTGATTATGCGATTTTAATTAAAAAATAATAATTCCAAAGTCTATTACAACAATCAAATCACATGCTTTGCAAATATCATCAGGCATAGAAATATTTTTTGAAGAGAATAGTACATAGGAAGTACTTTGTGCAACGGCATATTCTTTAGATTTCAGTGGATATAGCCATTTTGAATCCAATTATTGTTCACATTTAAATGGCTCAAAAGTATTTTCAATATCTGCAACAACTACTTCTAATTATTCAGATTATTTTGTTGCGGGAATAAGAATGAGTTTTTATGTATTCAAAATAATGTTTCTAAAAGATATCTTAATTCAGCAGAATGTACTTGGACGAAACGATAATGTTTTAAGCGTTTATAACTTTTAACATTGTTACGAAAATTTGATAACATATTATAAAGGAGAATTAGGAGTTATGGATAATAACGATGTTGTAAAACTGTATGAAAAAGAAATAGAAATATTTTTAGGTACTATGGGTATTTTTAAAGGTGCAAAAATATGTAATACTGATCCAGATAAAAACAAAGCCAATCGAGAATTTATTATCAAGAAGATGATTCAAATTAAATCTGGTAGCATTGATCGTATTGCCTTAGAAACAGCTGTTGACAATTTATTGCCTTTTTTGTGCGAAAAATAAAAAAACGGCTCTTCTTCACAATTTGCGTAAACTCAAAAACAACATAAAAGACAGAACGGTAATGTGCGGTCAAGTCGAAAACGGCTTGACCGCACATAGTTGCATATTAGCGGAAATAATGGGGTATGTCAAGGACGGCTGCTTTTCGGCAACCGTTCGAATTGTAACACTACAATCTATCGGCGATTTTATGTATTAAATCGTTGAAATATTTTAATTTGTGTGATAAAATAGCTTTTATCGGAATCGCACACGGCGATACGGGAATGAGAGCTGCCGAAGCATCTCGGCGGCTCGTTTTATTTTTGCTTTTAAGAGGAGTGCTGAAATGACGTCATCAACTGTATGCATTTTGGCGACGATATTTGTTTATCTCGTCGGAATGCTCGTAATCGGATTTCACTATGCCAAAAAGAACGAGTCCTCAACCGACTTTTATCTCGGCGGCAGAAAACTCGGCCCTCTCGTCACGGCAATGAGCGCCGAGGCGAGCGATATGTCAAGCTATTTGCTTATGGGCTTGCCGGGTCTTGCGTATCTGTCGGGTGTTGCCGACGTCGGCTGGACCGCCATAGGACTTGCCGTAGGTACATATCTCAACTGGCTTTTAACTGCCGGCAGACTTCGCAGATATACCCATAAAACCGACTCTTTCACTCTGCCGCAGTTCTTTTCGCACCGTTTCCGCGATAAGAAAAACATATTATCGTGTATGGCGGCTTTGATTATAATAATATTTTTCATTCCCTATACGGCGTCGGGCTTTGCCGCCTGCGGAAAGCTGTTTTCGTCGCTGTTCGGTATGAATTATATGACCGCAATGCTGATTTCGGCAATAGTAATAGTCGGCTACACGGCTGCGGGCGGATTTTTTGCTGCCTCTACCACCGACTTTGTTCAGAGCATTATTATGACCGTGGCTATTGTGTTTGTACTGATATATGCCACCGTGTCGGCAGGCGGCGTCTCGGCTGTTGCGGAAAACGCAAAACAGCTTCCCGGTTATCTTTCGTTCGTTTCGTCATATTCCGAAACTACGGGCGAGAGCGAGCCGTACAACCTTTTGCACATAATCACAACTCTTTCGTGGGGACTCGGTTATTTCGGTATGCCGCATATCCTTCTTCGCTTTATGGCGATTGAGGACGATAAAAAGCTTAAACTCTCAAGAAGAGTTGCGTCTGTTTGGGTCGTTATAGCAATGGCTATGGCTGTGCTTATAGGTTTAGTCGGCAGAGGCCTTTCGAGTACGGGACTTATCGACAGCCTCCACGGAAATGACACGGAAACGGTTATAGTTCGCGTAGCCGGACTTCTTTCAACCCACGGTGTTTTCCCGGCACTTATGGCAGGTCTTATTTTGGCGGGAATTCTTGCAAGCACAATGTCCACGGCGGACTCACAGCTTTTGGCTGCCGCATCGAGCGTATCCGAGAACATATTGCGCGAGACCTTGGGACTTAAAATTTCGGAGAAGAAGAGTATGCTTGCCGCAAGAATTACGGTAGTTATAATAGCGATACTCGGCGTTGTTATAGCCAGAAATCCCGACAGTTCGGTATTCGGCATAGTTTCGTTCGCTTGGGCAGGCTTCGGCGCGGCGTTCGGACCGCTCGTTATATGCGCGCTTTTCTGGAAGCGCACAAATCTCCCGGGCGCAATCTCGGGCATGGCTGTCGGCGGAATAATGGTATTTGTTTGGAAATATCTTATAAAGCCGCTCGGCGGAGTTTTCGGAATATATGAGCTTTTGCCGGCGTTCCTTATGGGACTTATCACAATAATTGTTGTGAGCCTTTGCACCAAAGCTCCGAGCAAGGAAATAACCGATGAATTTGACGAGGTCAAAGCTATGGGTAAGGCGAAATAAGCGGTAGCTTTGTCGGGTTTTAATTTTGACTCTTTGGGGTGCCGGATTTTGTTCGGCACCATGTTTTTATGATGCTGTTAATAATTTGTTTGCAATTTCAACAAGAAATAACATTCAAAATATACCGTTGTTTATTCTGTTCTACAAAAATAAATTTTGTCCTGTAAGATTATTGACAAATTATTTTAAAAAGACTATTGTATTAGCAATGTATCAGTCAAATGCAATGAGCAGGACATGACTATTCGTATCACCGCTTTCAGAAAGCCGTCGGCAGTGCGAGACGGCAGCAAGGCACGTTTGGCTCTCACCTGTTAGCAGCTTCGGTGAAAGATTTTCCAGTAGTCGAAGCCGGAAACCCACCGTTAAAGGGGCGCGCCATCCATTATGGGCGGCGGTCGAGAGGCCGACAGTAAAATATCGGCAAGCAAAGTGGTATCGCGGAAGTAAATTTGCAACGGCGCAAATATACGTTTTGTAAGTTTAGCCTTCGTCTTTGCACGGGCTACCCGAAAGCGGGTATGCTGTGTGAGGACGAGGGCTTTTTGTTTTGCAAAAATGCATTCGGCTGAGAATCTTTTTTAAGAGAAGGGTTAGAAAAATGAACACACTTGTAATTGTGCTTATCGCGGCGGTTGTCCTTGTGGCAGCGTATCTGCTTTACGGACGCTGGCTTGCGAAAAAATGGGGAATAGATCCCAAGGCGCAGACT
>OGUN01001973.1_pt1 | contig 13114 bp, 10 predicted proteins | sample 1553621 | NCBI WGS metagenome assembly OGUN01 (sample SAMEA2580300, study PRJEB22360) | human gut metagenome | biome: human gut; feature: human-associated habitat; material: faeces | place: Denmark | collected 2008/2010
GACGTGGCCAGCCCCCCGGGGGAAGGTGGGCCGCCCGTCCCTGCCGCTGCACTACCTCCTGTACAAAGCCTTCGGGTGGACGGACGTGCAGCCCCGGTTCGCCCACCTGCCCCTGCTGCTCAAACCCACGGGCGGCGGCAAGCTCTCGAAGCGCGACGGCGACAAGATGGGATTCCCGGTATTTCCGCTCTTCTGGACCTCTCCGACGGGTGAGACCGCCCACGGCTACCGCGAGGACGGCTATTTCCCCGAGGCGTTCATCAACATGCTGGCGCTGCTGGGCTGGAACCCCGGCACGGAGCAGGAGATCTTCTCGATGCAGGAGCTGATCGACAGCTTCTCGCTCGACCGCGTCTCGAAATCGGGCGCCCGATTCCAGCCCGACAAGGCCCGGTGGTTCAACGCCCAGTACATGCACCACAAGACCGACGCCGAACTGGCGGCCCTCTACCAGCCCGTCCTGCGCAGCCACGGCATCGAGGTTTCGGACGCCGTGGCCGGCAAAGCCGCGGGCATTATGAAGGAGCGCGCGACGTTCACGACCGATCTGTGGGACCTCACGTCGTTCTTCTTCGAGGCTCCCCGGGAGTATGAGGAAAAGCAGGTGCGCAAGTACTGGAAGGGGCAGAATCCCGCCATTCTGCGGGAGTTGCGCGACGTGCTGGCGGGAATCGACGACTTCTCGCTGGAGAACACCGAACGCATCGTCCACGCCTGGATCGAGGAGAAGGGCTACAGCATGGGCCAGGTGATGAACACCCTGCGGCTGGCCCTCGTGGGCGCCGGAAAAGGCCCGGGCATGTACGACGTAACGTCGTTCATCGGCAAAGAGGAGACCCTGCGCCGCATCGACAATCTGCTGACCAATCTAAAACCCGCAATAGAGTAAAGTCGCCCTTTTCAAAGGGAGATTCAGAGGGATTTTCAACATGAGCCCCGGCGTTAAAAACGCCGTAATATAAGTTCGATGGGGGTTCATAGACAAAATCGCTCCGATCTAAAAACAACCTAACCCCGTCGAACTTATATTAAACTATGGTACAAATCGAACAACACGTCTGGGGCATGACCCCGGAGGGCGAGGCAATCATTCGCTACACGCTGCGCAACGACTCGGGAGCCGAAGTGCAGCTCACGAACTACGGCGCGGCGATCGTCTCGGTGAAGATGCCCGACCGCGAGGGCCGCATGGCCGACGTGGTGCTGGGATACAAACACCCCGAAGGCTACTTCTTCGACGGAGCCGCCTCGGGAAAGAGCGTGGGACGCTGCGCCAACCGCATCGCCTTCGGGCAGATGACCGTCGAGGGCAAGGAGTACCGGCTGGAGGTCAACAACAGCGTGAACCACCTGCACGGCGGAACGAAGAACTTCGCCAACCGCATCTGGGAGAGCCGCGTGGAGACCAACCGCGTGGTGATGTCGCTCGTCTCGGAGGACGGCGACCAGGGCTATCCCGGCGAGCTGTGCGTCGAGGCCGTATTCGATTTCGACGACGACAACGCGCTGGAGATCACCTACCTCGCACGGACCGACAAGACGACCGTGGTGAACCTCACCAACCATGTCTATTTCAACCTCGCGGGCGAAGGCAGCGGGTCGGTGCTCGACCACGAACTGCGCCTGAACAGCTCGAAGATTCTGGAAATGAACGAACGCCAGATCCCCACGGGCAAGCTCCTGGACGCAGCCGGAACCCCGCAGGATTTTCGGGAATTCCGCTCTTTCCGCCCCGGCATCTCGTCGGAGTTCAACCACATCCGCGACTTCAAGGGCTATGACCATCCCTTCGTCGTCGACGGCTGGAAGCCCAACATCCTGGGCGAGGTCGGCACCCTGCGCGAACCCCGGTCGGGCCGTTCGGTGACGGTGCTCTCGTCGCAGCCCAGCGTGATGATCTACACGGGCAACTGGCTCGCGGGCGGATGCCCCGAAACCAAGTCGGGCGGCCGCTATGCCGACTACGACGGCGTGGCGATGGAGTGCCAGAACTACCCCGACGCCGTGAACCATCCCGAATTCCCCTCGCCGCTGCTCCGCCCCGGCGAAACCTACTGCCAGAAGATCGTTTTCCGCTTCGGAACCTTTGCATAGCAAGCGAAACGCTCGCCATGCAATTCAGAATTCACAATTCAGAATTCACAATTGAACTTCGCAGAGATGAAAATGTCTGCAAGTTAAGAAACTGTACAAGAGACAGTCTCTAAATAATTATGAATTCCGAATTGTGAATTCTGAATTTTTACTTACCTTTGCACCCGATATTTCAAAGGGGTGCCTTACTGTCAGGCTGAGATTATACCCATTGAACCGGAGACGGGTAATGCCGAGACCGGGACGAAGCGTAATCAACAACACATACCCCTTTTCAGTCCATTAACTCAAAAAGTTTAACGATGAAAAGGATTTTTCTTTCACTTGCGGCCGCCGCGCTCTGCTCGGCCGCACAGCTGCGGGCTGAAGAGAAGCAGCCCGCCAACCAAAACGCCGGCGATTCGGTCAGAATGTACCGCTTGCAGGAGGTCGAGGTGACCGCCACGCGCGCAACCCCGACCACCCCCGTGGCCTACTCCGACATCCGGCGCGAAGAGATCGCCCGCAACAGCTACGGAACCGACATCCCCACGCTGCTGGCCCTGACCCCCTCGATGATCGCCACCAACGAAACGGGCATCGGCATCGGCGGCACGGCCGTGCGCCTGCGCGGCACGGACCCGACGCGTCTCAACGTCACGATCAACGGCGTGGCGATGAACAACCCCGACTCGCACTCGATGTACTGGTACGACACCCCCGACCTCGTCTCGGCCGTGGGAAGCATTCAGGTGCAGCGCGGCGCCGGCATCTCGACCAACGGCACGGGAGCCTTCGGCGGAGCGGTCAACATGTCGACCGACGCCCTGCAAACCGAGTTCGGCGGCGACGCGTCGCTCTCCTACGGCTCGTACAACACCAACAAGCAGGCCGTGCACATCTCCTCGGGCCTGATGGGCGGCCACTGGACCCTCGACGCGCGGCTGACGCACATCGGCTCGGAGGGCTACATCGACCGCGGAGCCACGGACCTCAAATCCTACATGTTCCAGGCCGGCTACTACAACGGCAGCACGATGCTCAAGCTGATTTCGTTCGGCGGCAAGGCCAAAACGGGACTCACCTACACGGGCGCGACGAAAGAGGAGATGCGTCTCAACGGCCGGAGGTTCCACACCGAGGGCATGTACTACACCTCGAACGGACCGCACTCCTATTATTATATGAAGGACGGCGAGCGGCAGCGCGCCACGGTAGACTATTACGACGATCAGACGGACAACTACCTGCAAATCAACAACCAGCTGGTGCTCTCCCACCGTTTCAACGAGAAGTGGACCCTCAACGCCACGGGATTCTACACCTATGGCTACGGCTTCTACAAGCAGTACAAGGACGCACGCACGCTCTCCGAATACCTCAATATCCCGACCGACGTCGCTGCCGGAAAGGAGGCCGACCTCGTCCGCGAGAAGATCATGCGCAACCACCTCGGAGGTCTGAACGCCTCGGCGGCCTACTCGGTGCGGAAGCTCGACCTCGCCTTCGGCGGTTCGTACAGCTACTACTCCTGCCCCCACTGGGGCGTGCTCGACTGGGTGGACGGACTGGAAGGCAGCCAGATCGGCGGCCGCTGGTACGACAACGACGTGGACAAGCACGACGCCAACCTCTTCGCTCGCGCCAACTGGTCCGTGGCCAAAGGGTTGAGGCTCTTTGCGGACCTCCAGTACCGCTATGTCAGCTATCAGGCCTGGGGCGTCAACGACAACTACGTTTCGGAGGAGGTCGGGATGCAGCCCATCGACGTGGACAAACAGTACCACTTCTTCAATCCCCGCGCCGGCGTGAGCTACACGCTCGCCGAGCGCAACAACTTCTACCTCTCGTTCGCCGTGGCCCAGAAGGAACCCACGCGCAGCGACTTCACCGACCGCTACAAATTCGCGGCCGACGACACCTACCCCTCGTCGGAAAAGCTCTACGACTGGGAGCTGGGCTACCAGTACACGGCGCCGCGCCTCTCGCTGGGGGTGAATCTCTACTACATGAAGTACAAGGACCAGCTCGTGCCGACGGGCATGGTGAACGACGACAGCAACGCCCTCAACACCAACGTCCCGGACAGCTACCGCCGGGGCGTGGAGCTGTCGGCCTCGTGGCGCGCAACCGGGTGGTTCACCGTGGGGGCCAACGCCACCTTCTCGCAGAACCGCATCGAGAACTACGTCGACGCACTGAAGGATAGCCCCACCTACGGCAAGGAGCTGGGCGACATGACCATCGCCTATTCGCCCGACGTCATCGCCAACGCCTTCCTGAATTTCCACCACCGCGGATTCGAAGCCGTGTTCCACACCCAGCACGTCGGCAAGCAGTATTTCACCAACAACGAGAACGACGCCCTGTCGCTGGACGCCTACTGCGTGACCAACCTCAACCTCGCCTATACGTTCCGCACCCGTTCGGCGCGCAGCGTTCGGCTGGGCCTGCTGATCAACAACCTGTTCAATGCGGAATACGAGAGCAACGGCTACGGGTATTCGTACATGGACACGTGGAGCGGCCCCGCGCCCGTACGCATCGACGAGGCCTACTACTTCCCGCAGGCGCCGCTGAACGTGCTGGCGAACGTCACGGTGAAATTTTAAAACGCGCGATTTCAACGTCGCTGAAACCGAATTTCAGCTCTGAAAACTAAATAATTGTACTTCGTGCATTGCGAGGCGTCGCAGATGCCGTGGCAATCCGGGCGAAAGTCGTGACCTTACAACGCTTCCAGCAGATTCCCACGTCGGACCTTCGGTCCTCTTCGGAATGACAATACGAATGTTGAAACAATGGACATAAAACTCCTCCTGCAAATCGCCGGCGTCCTGTTGGGATTGCTCTACCTCTGGCTCGAATACCGCGCCGACATCCGGCTGTGGATCGTGGGGCTTGTCATGCCTCTGATCCACGGGGCGCTCTACTACAAATCGGGGCTGTATGCCGACTGCTCGATGCAGGCTTACTACGTGCTGGCGGGGCTGTACGGGTGGCTCGTGTGGCGCAGGAGGGGCCGAAAAACGGACGCCGGGCTGACCGGCCCTGAAGATGCGGAGGGCGCAAAGCGGGCCGCCGCGCTGCGCATCGGCCACACGCCCCTGCGGACGGTCCCGGCGCTCGCAGGGGTCTACGCCGCGGCGCACATCGGGCTGTACCTGCTGCTGACCCGCTTCACGGACAGCACCGTACCCTTCTGGGACGCGGGGACCACGGCGCTGTCGGTCGTGGCGATGTGGATGCTGTCGCGCAAGCTGGTGGAGCAATGGCTCGTGTGGCTGGTCGTGGATCTGGTGACCGTCGGGCTTTACCTCTATAAGGACCTGCCCTACACCGCGGGGCTTTACGCCCTCTACTCGGCGCTGGCCGTGGCGGGTTACCTCCGATGGCGGCGGCAGGCCCGGGCTTAAAAATCCGTTTTACCTGCGAACACGCGAACACGCGAACATGGGCGAACACCCCTTGTTCGCGCGTTCGCCCGGTTAAGAACCGGGATTTGCATTGCGACTGGCAGCTTCGGCCCGCTCTCCGCCCGGTTCTGCGCCCGGTTAAGAACCGGGGTTTCAGGTTGCGAAAGGGGCCATTTTGCACCTCCTCCCGCCGCGTTCCGCGGCGAACGATTCCGGCCCGATGCCGGAGCCGTGAAACGAAGGCCCGGCTAAAAGCGCGAGCGCCGGCGTAAGACGCCGGTTTTAAGAGTGAGAGCGTCGTATCGGATATGATCCTTTCTGCGGCCCATCGCCCCTTAAACCCGCCTTTTAGGCGGGCGCCCGGAGCCAACGTTAGACGGGACGAAGTAGGCGAAGGCATCTGCCGGGGAGTTTTTGGGTACCTTTTTGCGGAAAAAAGGTACAAAACACCCGCGACATCGTCGCGGCTTTCTCTGTACTTTTGATGGCAACCGACGCACGCAGCACGAGCAGAGACCGCTTGCGGGCTATGCCGTGCCAGAAGGAGGAAAACGAGCGTAGCGAAGTTAAAAGTACCAAAACCATCCGCATGTCGCTTTCGCGGGAACAACCTCCGGCCCGCGTTGAGCGGGCGCAGCAAGAACAAGACTATGCAGCCTCCCGCTCCGGGCACGCGGGCTGTCGGTTGTTCTTGTTCCGCTGCAAGCGAGAATGCGGACTTTTCTCGCCGCGTTTCGCGGCGAACGACTCGCCAGTCGAAGACTGCGATCAGTACTTTTTGCGGAAAAAAGGTACAAAGAAGTCTTGCGGGCGAAGACCGCGGTTGTCCTCGTTCCGCTGCAAGCGATAATGCGGCGGTTTAAAACCGCTTCCAGGGGCGATGCCGGGATTCTGCACGAACACGCGAACATACGAACATGCGAACAAGGGCGAACACCCCTTGTTCGCATGTTCGCGTGTTCGTGACGAGAGCAAGCCGAAGCCGCCAGCCGCAACCTAAATCCCGCGTCTCAAGCGGGTCAGCCAGATGTTGCGGAACTCCACGGGACCGCCCTCGCTCTGAAGCGCGATATACCCGCTGCGGACCGATCCGGTGCACTCGTTCTGCAAAACGCCGTTGACACAGACCGCGATATGATCGCCCACGCAGACGATCTCGGCACAGTTCCATTCGCCTGCGGGCCGCTCGCACTCCCCGCCGCTGCGCGGCTTGATGAAGACCCTTCCGTTGCTCTCCGCCCCGGCGATCTTCGCGCCGCCCAGCCCCAGCAGGTCGCCCGCGCGCCCCGCCTGCAACTGACACTCGACAGCCTCGGGCCAAAGCCGGTCGCCGGCCTGCACGCGCTGGAAAATGCCGCTGTTCGTCGCCTCGCCGATCCAACGCCACTCGACGTGAAGCCGGTAATCGTCGTAGGTCTCCTCCGTGCGCATGTACCCGAACGGACTGCCCGCTATGCGGATATTCCCGTTCTGCACGGAGAAGGCATCCCGGGCGTCGCCGACGCCCTCCGGGTCGGTGACGCACACCCATCCGGTGAGGTCCCGGCCGTTGAAAAGTTCGGTCCGCGGTTCGCGGCTGCACGAACCCGCTGCCAGCGCAAGGGTCAGCGCCGCAAAAAGAAATCGCATTCTCATCGTCATCGTATCGTTTTCGGAGGTTGAAGGTTCATTCCGGCAGCCCGTGCTCTTCGACATGACGCAGAATCTCCTCGCGCAGGCTCCGGGGCGTGACGCTGCGCCGCACGACCAGCAGGTAGGAGTTGCGTATCTGCTCGCGGATGAAGGCGTCGGGCAGGTCGCCCGCAGTGCGGATGCCGTTCCAGTGCGTCTTGTTGAAATGGTAGGCCGGGCCGATCTCCTCGTACCGCTCGCGCAGCCGGACCGCCTCGTCGGGGTCGCACTTCACGGCCACCTGCCCGAAATCGTTCATATCCGCGCAGGCGTACATCTTCCCGCCGATCTTGTAGACCAGCGTCGTCTCGTCGAACGGCGTCGATTCCTCCGTGAGGGGCAGCGACAGGCAGTAGTCGCGGAAACTCAAAACATCCATAACGGGTTCTTTTCCTCAAAGATATGATTTTTTTGGCACATCTATTGCGTTCCGAAATGAAGTAAAACCAAAATCAGGGTAAAAAATGAAAAAAATTCTCCTCTGTGTACCTCTGCTGGCAATCTTCGCGGCAGGATTTTTCGGCTGCTCGCAGCAGCGGCAATGGAACCACGAACAGCGCAAGGCGATGCGCGAAGCGCTGCGCAGCTACCGCCAGATGGTGTACCTCGACGACCTGAACGACGCCGAGTTCGTGCTCTTCTCCGACGAAGTGGCCGGGCAGCTCGAAAACAGTTATCCCGTCTACATGGAGTTCGTCCAGATGCAGGGCGTCGACGACACGGTGGACATGGTGGTCGTCTCGACGATCGTCGACGAACTGAACGCCGACGCCCGCAACATGCGGCACATCTACCCCTACAACTACCTCGTAGCGCAGGGCGTGCTGCCCGCAGGGCTTGACCACGAGCAGCAGAAAGCCTTTTACAACTGCTTCGCGGCGAAGGTCAATGCGACGTACGCCACGATGGACCAGTTCTTCAACGCCATTCTGGCCGACACGAGCGACATGTCGCAGATCCGCCGGCTGGAGAGCCAGTGTGCGAACGACCTTTTCAGCTGGGTGGTGACCGAGGTGGACGTGATCGAGACCGTTCCGGCGACCCCGGCGGCCACGGCGCAGACCCCGGCGGCCCCGAAAACCGCTGCCGGACAGCAGACCCCGGCGGCCCCGGCCAAAAAATAGCTCCGGAACCCGTTCTGACACAATCGGTGCGCCCCTCACGAGGCGCACCGATTCGTCATGTGCAAGACTGCCCTATTTATCGGCAAACAGCGACCGGGCGATGCCCAGCTCCAGTCCCCGCAGTTCGGCCAGCCCGCGCAGGCGGCCCAGACACGAATATCCCGGATTGGTCTTCTTCTTCAGGTCGTCGATCATCTGGTGGCCGTGGTCCGGACGCATCGGGATCGAGATGCGTCGGCGCTGCTGAATCTCCAGCAGGGCTTTCATCACGTCGTACATCGGCACGTCGCCCTCCAAATGGTTGGCCTCGTAGAAGTTGCCCTCGGCATCGCGCTGCGTCGAGCGCAGGTGGACGAAATTCACCCGGTCGCCCTGCCGCAGCATCATTCCCGGCAGGTCGTTCGCGGCCGACACTCCGAACGAACCCGTGCAGAGGCACAGCCCGTTCGAAGGGTTGGGGACCGCCTCGACCAATTTCTGAAAGTCGGATTCGGTGGAGAGAATGCGGGGCAGACCGAGGATCGGGAACGGAGGATCGTCGGGATGGATCGCCAGCACCGCACCCGCCTCGTCGGCCACGGGAGCCACCTCGCGCAGGAACGCCACGAGGTTCGCGCGCAGCGTCTCGGCCGTGACATCCTTGTAACGGTCCAGCTCCCGCTGGAACTGCTCCAGCGTGAAACTCTCCTCCGAGCCGGGCAGGCCCGCGATCATGTTGCGGGTGATCAGCTCTTTTTCCGCGGCGTCCATCCGCCCGAAGCGGGCCTCGGCAGCGGCGCGCTCGGCCTCGGAATAGTCCTTCTCCGCGCCGGGACGCTTCAGGATGAAGAGATCGAAGGCCACGAACGCCGCACGCTCGAAGCGCAGGGCGCGCGACCCGTCGGGCAACTCGTAGGCGAGGTTCGTGCGCGTCCAGTCCAGCACGGGCATAAAGTTGTAGGTAATTACTTTAACGCCGCATTCGGCCAGATTGCGGACCGACTGTTTGTAATTCTCGATATAGCGCTCGAAATCGCCCGTGCGGGTCTTGATATGCTCGTGGACGGGGACGCTCTCCACGACCGACCAGCGAAGGCCCGCGTCGGCGACCGTCTTTCGGCGTTTTTCGATCTCCCCGACGGTCCACACCTCGCCGTTGGGAATGTGATGGAGGGCGGTCACGATGTCGGTGGCCCCGGCCTGACGGATGTCCTGAAGGCTTACGGGGTCGTTCGGACCGTACCAGCGCCAGGATTGTTTGCAAAGATACATGGATGTATTGTTTTTAGGTTTTCAAATTTTTCACATACGGTGCTTTCTCCGCTGCAAGCGAGAATGCGGCGGTTTAAAACCGCTTCCAGGGGCGATGCCGGGATTCTCCGCGAACAAGCGAACAAGAGATGTTCGCCCCTGTTCGCATGTTCGCGTGTTCGCTTCTTTTCCCGGCCGAAAAGACGGAATTGCCGCGAACGATCCCGGCCCGATGCCGGAGCCGTGAAACGAAGTCCCGGCTAAAAGTGGCAAGAAACGGGGCCGGTTTGCTTGCAAACCCGCGAATAGGCGCCCGTTTCGAACGTTAGACGGGACGAAGTAGGCGAAGGCATCTGCCGGGGAGTTTTTGGTACTTTTTGCGGCCAAAAAGTACAAAGTACCCCGCGGGCGAAGACCGCGGTTAACAGCCGACCAAAAAGCGGCAAACAACACCAGTCGCAGACTGCGATCGGTACTTTTTGCGGAAAAAAGGTACAAAACACCCGCGACATCGTCGCGGCTTTCTCTGTACTTTTGATGGCAACCGACGCACGCAGCACGAGCAGAGACCGCTTGCGGGCTATGCCGTGCCAGAAGGAGGAAAACGAGCGTAGCGAAGTTAAAAGTACCAAAACCATCCGCATGTCGCTTTCGCGGGAACAACCTCCGGCCCGCGTTGAGCGGGCGCAGCAAGAACAAGACTATGCAGCCTCCCGCTCCGGGCACGCGGGCTGTCGGTTGTTCTTTCTCCGCTGCAAGCGAGAATGCGGCGGTTTAAAACCGCTTCCCGGGGTGATGCCGGGATTCTCCGCGAACACGCGAACAAGAGATGTTCGCCCCTGTTCGCATGTTCGCATGTTCGCGTGTTCGCTTCTTTACCCGGCCGAAAAGACGGAATTGCCGCGAACGATCCCGGCCCGATGCCGGAGCCGTGAAACGAAGTCCCGGCTAAAAGTGGCAAGAAACGGGGCCGGTTTGCTTGCAAACCCGCGAATAGGCGCCCGTTTCGAACGTTAGACGGGACGAAGTAGGCGAAGGCATCTGCCGGGGAGTTTTTGGTACTTTTTGCGGCCAAAAAGTACAAAGTACCCCGCGGGCGAAGACCGCGGTTGTCCTTTCTCCGCTGCAAGCGAGAATGCGGCGGTTGCACCTCCTGCACGTTGCCGCTGGCCGCGAACAATCCCGGCCCGATGCCGTGCCCGTCAGACCCCGCCGAAGAGACGGCTCCCGCGGCGGATCAAATCGAGAAAGCGTCGAACCCGCCGTCGACGACGGCCAGCGCGCCCGTCACGAACGACGAAGCGTCGCTGACGAGGTAGTGAATCGTACCCAGCAGCTCCTCCGGCTCGGCGAAGCGTCCGGCGGGCGTGTGGGCGATGATCGTCCGCGCACGGTCGGTGTACGAACCGTCCTCGTTGGTCAGCAGCGCGCGGTTCTGGTTCGTCAGCAGAAAGCCCGGGACGATGGCGTTGACGCGCATCTCGGGGCTGAACTTCATGGCCAGTTCGGCGGCCATGTACTTCGTGTAGTTGGCGATGGCGGCCTTGGCGGCTCCGTAGCCCACCACGCGGGTCAGCGGACGCAACGCCGATTCGGAGCAGAAGTTGACGATCACGCCCTTCCTGCGGGCCGTCATGGCCTCGCCGAAGACCGTCGTGGGCAGCACCGTGCCGAACAGATTGAGGTCCACGACCTTGCGGAAAGCTTCGATCTCCAGGTCGAGGAACGACTTGTCGGGAGCGATCGTCGCACCGCCCATGTTGCCGCCCGCGGCGTTCAGCAGGATGTCGATCTGCCCCCAGGCCCCGAGAATCGCCTCGCGGTTCGACACGAGCACCTCGCGGTTCAGCACGTCGGTCGCGAAGAAGAGCGCATCGCCGCCCGCAGCGCGGATTTCGCCGACAAGCGCTTCGCCCGCCTTTTCATCGCGGTCGAGCACAGCGACGCGTGCGCCCTGCCCGGCGAGGTAAGCGCAGATCGAGCGGCCCAGAATCCCGGCCCCACCCGTCACAACGACGACACGGCCCCGGATGTCAAAGAGATTTTTCATGTTTTTCAGATGATGTTGTTTTTATAATACGGTATATTCTCTTTCAGCAGGATGTCGATGGGCATGTTGTTGACCTTCGACGGAGCGCGGCCCTCGACGAGCCATTCGCACAGGGCCATCACCGCGCGGTAGCCCTGCGCCTCGGGACGCTGGGCGACGAGCGCCGTCACCACGCCCGCGGAGAGCATCTCCCCGTTGCGGCGGATCACGTCGTAGCCCACCAGCCGCACGCCATCGCGCCGCCGCGCCGCCAGATAGCCCGCAAGGATGTAACACGTCGAATTGAAGGTCACGGCCCCGGCAATCGACGGATTTTCGCGGAACATCTCATCCAGCACGCGGCCGTTGCAGGCTTCGTCGTCCAGCCGCAGCGCGGCGTAGTGCAGCCGGCCCCGGAAGGCATGCGCTTCGAGGTAACTGCGGAATCCCGCCTCGCGGTTGCGCCACTGGTTCGAACCGGCGTCGCCCCGGTGAACGATCCGGCCCACGACGATGTCCGCTCCCGGATCGAGGCGGTCGAACAGCAGCCGTGCGGCGACCGCCCCGGCGTCGAACGACGACGTGCCGAAATAGGCCAGCCGGTTGCAGGCGGGAATGTCCGAATCGACGAAGACATAGGGCACCCCCCGGGCGTCGAGTTCGCGGGTGAACGGCTCGACCATCTCCGCGAAGAGCGTGGCGATCACCGCGCCGTCGAACTCCTCGCGGCGCAGCGTCTCCAGCAGGCTTTCGAACGACGAACGGTCGTACTGGTCGAAGCAGAAACGGCGGACCGTGACGTTGTAACGCACGGCCTCGGCCTCGGCGCGGGCGATTCCGGCCTCGAAATCGGCCCAGTACTCTCCCGGGGCGAAACGGGGCATGACCGCGCAGAGCGTGTACCTGCGGCCCGACGCCAGCGAGCGGGCGATCAGGTTGGGACGGTAGTCGACCCGCCGCAGCACCTCATTGATGCGCGCGAGGTTCTCCTCCGAGACCTTGCCGCGGTTGTGGATCACGCGGTCGACCGTCGCCACCGACACCCCCGCCATGCGGGCGATGTCGACGATGCGGACCGTGATATGTTCGTTGTCGGACATGGTTTGCGCTGTTCTTCGGCGTTACATCGGCAAAGCTATGCAAAATTTTCGAAAATAGCAAGTGTGTGCGCACACACCTGACGATTCGAGCCCAAAAAGACCGGACCCGAAGTGGGTGTGGGTTTATAATGATGTAACGACTTAATTAATGAGTCGTTACATTTTTGTATAGGATAATAGGTAACGAGAAGGCAACGGTTTATTTTCAGTTGATTGCGCTCAAATACCGCATTTCAAATAACTATTTGCAAGATACGAAAAGTTTTTGGAATTGGCAAATCAAACAGTGCGTCGAAAACAAAACGGATGGATTCACCTCTTTATGATTTAAGTTCAAAAGCAAGAAGAAAGGGCCTAACGTAAAGCATAGGTCTCGCGAATTTATATCTTTTCCGGAACCTTCAATATTATGCCATGTTAATTTTGTCAGATATAAGTTAAATCGGTATTTTTTCGTATATTGGATAATAA
>OGUN01001976.1_pt1 | contig 13106 bp, 14 predicted proteins | sample 1553621 | NCBI WGS metagenome assembly OGUN01 (sample SAMEA2580300, study PRJEB22360) | human gut metagenome | biome: human gut; feature: human-associated habitat; material: faeces | place: Denmark | collected 2008/2010
CTTTCGTGACGATACGCTCCACGTCTTCCGGCAGGTAATAGGTACGGTTGCCTATTTTGGTATAGGCGAGCGTGCCATTGTCCCGCAAGGTCTGCAAGGTGCGCTTGCTGATTCTCAGCTTCAGGCAGACATCCTGGTGGTCGAGCCAGCCGCCCGTCCCCTTCACACCTTCCAGATTCAGATGGGGGATTTCCTCCACCCTCTGTATGAACCGTTCGATCTTCATGGCAAATTCCTCGAACGCCTTCCTTTCAAAACATACGATTTCCATAACAATCCGATTTTATGTTGATACTCCAAATTCATACCATCCGGAGAAACGGTCGCTTGTGGTGCCGGTATTACCATATCAGGCAGTCCCGCACCGTCCCCAACCGTTCCCCCGTTGCAAATAAAAGCAGGAAGAACCATATTACAATGGACCTGTCCGCACATGTCATGTCCTGGCGTGATGTTTCATGGCGGATGACATGACGGCATATCAAAATCTTTATTCCGGAGGATGTAACCGGTTCAGATAATTTTTTTCAGAAGGAAACGACACCCCCGTTTCTTTGAAGCAAAGGTAGCCGTCCCCCACCGGAGCGCAAGGCCGGGCCCTTCGGGTCGGCGGGGAAAAAATCATCCTCGCGCTCCGGTATTTTTTCCTGCCGAGCCTTGACGCCGTTCCGGCGGGAGAACGGCTGTAAGGCATACAAAGAAACAAGAGTGCCTGTACAACGCCGGATGTATAACGAAAATGAAAAGGATATGGCAGCTAAAGACGTAAAAGACTTCAACGAATGGTTCGACCGTTCATACACGAGACTGAAGGAGAGAATCTCCATCTACCACGGGAAAACAGACGAGGACGTGTTCCACGACGCCTACCTGGCAGTCAGGAAACAGGTGATGTTCTCAAGGGAAGGGATAGAGAACTGGGAATCCTACTTTTTCGGCTGTTACCGGAAAATGGTGCAGACCGGAACGAGGGACAACAGCCGTTACTCCTGCCCCGGTGACGAGTATTTCATCACGCTGGGAGAAACGGACGACAGGGAAGAGACGGAGGAACGGGAAGAGATGCTTACCGGGTGCGACATGCTGGTGAGGGACATACAGAAATTCCTCAGGCGGCATTTCTCCTACGAGGATTACCGGATGTTCATGCTGCGCTTTTACGAGACGGGCAGCTCGTTCCGTACCATCGCCAAACACATGGGCGAGAAGACATCGGTGATAACCCGCCGGGCACAGGTCATGCTGGAATCCGTCCGAGCCAACCGGACGTTCACTGCCCGGAGGAGGATGATAGCAGCCGGAGACGCGGCATGATGATGACTATATAATAATGTATAACGAACCAATTAAAAAAAAGTTCCTATGAAACTGACAGTTTACAACAAGAGCAACTCCCACCCGGCACTGACCTACAAGGGCAAGCGGGTGATCACGGTATGCCGCGACGGCAGCATGTACCTCAGCAGGATATTGAGCAACGAGCTCAGCCTTCATGCCGGCAACCGGCTGTGCATCGCCCATGACGAGGACAGGCCGAAGGACTGGTACATGTCTCCGACGACGAGAACGGCTTCACGATCTGGAACGACCCACGTTGCGCCCGTTTCTCCAACAGCTTCATCGCCGGGATGATACTCGACGCGGCGAAAGTGGAGAAATGCGCGGGATTCATGGTGGCGAGGGATCCGGTAAGGGTGGACGGCAAGCTCTGCTACAGGATCATCCTCGACAACCCGATACCAAAGGGATTGAAGGCCATCGGCGCGAGATAGGCACCGGACCACGACAAAAAAGCGGAAGGGGCATCCGGCAGCAGGTAGAAATACCCGTTGTCGGATGTCCCTTCTTTCGTGCGCCTGAAAAAACATAATAACATAATAAGTAACTATTATAACGAACCAACATTACAACCAACGAACCAAACAAGTGACATTACAAACCAACCTTATAACTGCCCGTTCAACTCCGGCAGAACTAGAAAGCCATCACCATTCCTGAATCTGTCTATAAAGCAACGTCTCACATAATAGCCAACCTAAAGTATCTGAACATAATATGCGTTTCTTTTGTAGCCGACAATGTTCATGTAAGGATATACGACTGTCACCGGCGGTCATAAGGTTACACCAACAAGACTGGCATGCAATGACAAGGGTAACAGTGTGTGACACCATTACGGGAACGGATTGTTCCAACGGCATACGGGTGGCATGCCCCAATCCCGGAATAACATAAGGATATAATGACAGAATAAAATATATGTTAAACATCAATAGAATTCAGCCTTTCTGTAAGTAAGGAATGACCGGATATGTGCCGTAATACGGTCTTTTCTCCATTCAGTCCGGCTGCCATTACTGCACATCACAAATCTGTCAGTCGGACATCCCTTACTGCCTGTGTACAGTATTCCATTCGTGCATTATTCCAATCATCCATTCTCTCATCCGGACAGTCAGTAAGTAATTGATTCAGGCACTTTTTACTGCATATATCCCGTCGTTCATACTGCCAATAAAAGGGTATTTTTCATACCATCACCATGTTTCAAGGGAGGTGACGACCTGTATCACCATATGTCATTGTATTTCATATAACTTGCTATTTTACAACAGGATAAATCGCCATAATTTTGCACCAACAACGGAACGGACACCACAGTGGAGGATTCTTGAAGCCGAAGAATGAGGCTGTAAGCCTTTATTTCCGTTCAATTTAAAGGCCTTCCGGCGGGATTTCTTTTTTGGGGGCCTAAAAATGGAAACTTTCATTTTTGGGCAATAGCAAGTTTATGTTTTGGGCAGACCAAAACCGCCGCCTTCCACTCCCGCAGGTCGCCGAAGGGGCACATCCCGTTGGTCTGAAATTGTCATGCCTGCATAGGGAATAGAATGTAACCCGATAAGAAACGAAAGGTTATTTGATTTTCCATTGGACGACTTAAGGAATAAAACTGATTTGTTTTTTCGTTGAAATGTTCAGTTTTAAGTCCTTTTTATTTGGCTATATCAAGCAGTTATATTAATTTCGTATTTAGATGTTGAATATCACTAATTTTACTCCATTGTCTAACTTTTTAATACTATAGACCTATGAACTCAACCTACATTTACTTTAATTCAAGAGATGAATTTTTAAGAATTGACACTAATAGTATTGTTTATTTTCAAGCTGATGGAAATTATACTCGTGTCGTGACCATAAACAAAATACAATATGTTATCCAAGGTAATCTTCTCCAAACACAAAAAGTTCTAGAAGTCGCCATGAAAGAAAGATCTTCTTGTTTTGTTCGAATTGGTAAAAGTTACATTATCAACTTAAATTTTCTCTCTCATATCTGTGTGTTAAAACAACGGATTATTCTGTCAGACAATCGAACTTTCGCTTTTCAGATAGAAACGTCACGTGACGCCTTAAAGAAATTGAAACAACTTATGTGTAATATCTCTCAAACCCAAAAGAAATGATTATTAAAATTATTGGACGGGAAAAAAATAGTGATCAACCCCGTATTCAAATCTCAACAAACGATCACATTGATTTTTTAGGAAAGCCTGGTATTGCGGATAAATCAATAAGTAGGGAGCATTGTCGTATTATTCGTCAGGACGACGGAAGTCTCTATATTGAAAATATCAAACCTGGACTATGGACTTATGTCAATGGACTTCCTGTAGAGAAAAAAATATTAAAAATGGAAGACCGTATTGAATTGGGGAAAAACCGATTACGCCTAGATTTATCTGCTATTTTTGAACCACCCAAAGACCTTTATTCCATAAATCATTTAGAAAGCATTTGGAATAATTTTCAAAAGACCAAATTAGAAATGCAAATCAAAGAACGACGTTGGAATGCAATTCGTTCCGGAACAGGATTATTATCATTAGCCTCAATGCTTTGTGTCATTATCCCAGGAATGGGAACTGTCCGTTATATATTTCTAGTAATCAGTTTATTACTAGGAGTCTACTTTTTTATAGTAACACTTCGTTCATCCAGTAAAATTCCAGAGCAAATTGCACAGCTGGATGAGCAATTCCATGATGATTATGTTTGCCCTAACTCCAAATGCCGACGTTTTTTAGGCTATATACCCTACAAAGAGATAAGAAAAATAAGCTGTTGTTCATCCTGTAGAGTAAAATATACAGATAAAGAAATCTAACAAAAAGCAGGTAGTTTATCATTAAATCTCTAGAAGTAATAGAATATATCATTGAAAATTTGTGACACTTTAATTATGGCACTAAATTCGCAAGTATAAACAACTAAAAATCAAAGTGCAATGAAAGAGCAAAACAACATTCAAGAAGAAGGTAAAAACCTCAAAATGTCAAAAAGTAAGGAATGGCAAAGTGCTATTAGCTCCGCATTTGGAGCGGCAATGGGTGTGGTAGGCGGAAATATGGCAGAAAGCGCAATGGCTCAGGGACAAGAAGAGCTTAAAGCTGAGCAGTACGATATTATTGTTGAGGATCCAACTGTTGTTCCGGAAAATGACATGAACACTTCGACTATTAATCCTGAGCCAACCATTTTGTCTGAAGAATCCCAAACAGTTGAACCCGATATTCAAGTTCTTTCCATCGAGCAAATTCAGTTGGATGGTTATGGTCTAGCCAATGTCGCAGGTATTCTTGTCAATGGGCAACAAGGGATGGTTATAGATTTAAATAATGATAACATTGCTGATGCTTTAGCGGTAGACTTAAACGAAGATGGTACAATCAATAATAATGAGATAGTCGATATTTCTTTTGAGAACATTGCCATGAGCGATTTAGCCGCAGCCATATCTCCAATGAGCGATCCAAATTCGGATATCCTACTGGCCAATCAGACTGATTATGAAAATCACGGAGATGTACAAGAATATTTCGCTTAACCAAATAAAGGAGAAAAGGAGGAAAATTCCATGAAACAATTGACAATTATATTTATGGCTATGTTCCTAGCTCCTACGATCTGGGCACATGATTTCAGCGTAGTTGCCAAAGATGGTAATCGTTATTTCTTCAACGTCACAAGTCCTAGTAAGCAACAAGTAGAAATTACTTACGAGGGATCTGTCACAAATCCAGCAAGACTGGCTTACTCAGGAAAAATTACATTACCAAACGAAGTTCGGTTTAAGAATAAGAATTATCAAGTCTGTGCCATTGGCGAAAAAGCATTTTCAGGTATGGCCCTTTTGGAGGAGGTTGTCATTCCAACAGGTATCTTGTCTATAGGTGATTTCGCGTTCGAGGATTGTCCGAAATTAACAAAGGTTATCCTACCCGGCAATCAAACACGCTTAGGTGAAGGTGTTTTCTTTCGGAATACACAAATTCAACATGTCACTTTTGGAAGTGATTGGAATGCCATCGATTTCCGAATCTTTCGCGCAAACGAATCATTGAAAGAAATACACATTCCAGTTAAGGTTAAACGTATTGAAGGACTAAAATCATTAAAAGGATTGGAACGAATTACGGTGGATCCCAATAATGAGACATTTCAAGCCTATGCGGGAGTTCTTTACTCTAAAGACGCGAAAACGCTCTTTTGCTGTCCACGTCAGTACCAGAATCGCTTAGAAATCATTTCCGGGGTCACTAGCGTTTTTTCGGATGCTATTGCGGATTGCAAACGTATAGAGACTATCATCCTGCCTGAATCAATGGAACTATTTTCGTTTCGCGAGTTCCGCCATTTAGAACAGTTGACAACGATTGTCATGAAAAGTTCCACACCTCCTATTACCGCGTATCAGGGTACGGAATATCGTTTTCTTCTTCAGGTTGCAAATCAAAAGGTGACGCTTATTGTTCCTAAAAAGGCCTTAAAAATCTATCGGGAGGCACTTAATTCCTCAAAAGGGGAATACTTAGTGCCTGAGCTTAATTCAAGCGAAAGTCGGATCCCTCTCGATATACAAGAGAATCACCTTTTGAACAAAAAGCAGATTAAAGGTACACGGGATATCAATGGGTTTTAATCGTAAAAAGTCTAGAGCATGAAAAAAATAAAATATTTCACAATCATCGTTGTCTTGCTTCTTATTTCCCAAATGAGAATGGGCAAACATATTATCTGTGCTGAAACTAAAAATGTCTTAAGCACGACAATAGCTCGTAACGATACGGTGAGTACCTTAAAGCGTAATGCCCTATTAGCTCGTCAAAAAACATTGCGACATGAGCTAGAAAAAGAAATAAAAATCCTAAAACAGATGAATTTCAATGATGTTGCTCCAGAGACTGCTGAACGGCTGGCGGAAAGTCAAGACTCGATCTGCCTAGACCTGAAATCACGATTGATTACCGTCCAACTGGAATTAATGCTTAAGACAAAAGAGCAGTGAAAGGCCCGCGAAAAAGCCGTACTCAATCAAAATAAGAATAAGGCTAACAAATAATCATGAACTATTAAATACAAACAGACATGAAAACGGACAATTACAAAGACAAGGATCATAATGCGAACATGAATTTGGACATGACAGAACCTGACATGCCACAAGTAGATAAGAACAATAAGCCAAAAGAAAAAAAATGTACTGCTTGGCGAGAGGTTATCAGCGGAGGTTTAACAGGTATCCTATTGGGCGGTACCAGCGTCTTTCTTTCCGGCAGCACGCCGAGTGGTGGCGATCAACCGTATGCCACCTCTCCTAATAAACCGGATAATGGAGACGATGAACCAGTCTCGGACGATACGCACGTCACCGTTCAGGGATTGCCCGTCGCTCACGTATCCGACGACATGAGCTTTTCTGAAGCCTTTGCATCCGCCCGAGCAGAAGTCGGTGCTGGCGGTATCTTCGAGTGGCGAGGCGGTGTCTATGGAACCTACTATAAAGATGAATGGGATGCCATGACAGATGAGCAAAAACAGGAATATGCTAGCCACATCAACTATAGTGGCAGTACCGGAAGTCAATCTAGTAGCACACAGACAGAACAGCAAGAAGAATCTGTTCATGATCCTAAAATAGAAGAAGAAGTTCACGATTCGCAATCAGAACAACCATTAAACCAAGACAATCCTCAAGATGCAGATATTGAAGTACTTGGAGTAGGAGAACTGCATTTAGATGATGGATCATCCTTAATCGCGGGACAAGCGATTATTAACGATCAAGATGTCCTTCTCGTGGACACTACCGGTGACATATATTTCGATACGATGGTTGGGCCTAATGGCATACAGGCATTAGAAACGCCTATATCGGTGGCTGAGTTCGAGAGCATGAACACAACAGATAATCCACAGAATAACTATCTGGCGGATTCGGATTACCAAAATGACGGAAACGTGGAGGAATTTTATGGCGGAGTATAGAAGAGATTTTATAAGCGTACTAGGAGCGATCCTGTTTTTGGTGCTGGTTCTTCCTATAACCATCGAGGCGAAAGGAAGGGTTTACCTCGTTGCTGTGGGTATATCCGATTATCCCGGCACGAAAAACGATCTCCGGTTACCAACAGAAGATGCACGCCGGATTGAATGGATTTATCGTAAGAATGGTGGATCTACAAAGATTCTCCTTAATCGACGAGCGACGGAGAAAGAAATCCTGAAGGCCATGCGTGAGCAATTTAACCGAGCCAATCCGGACGACAGCATCCTGCTCTTCTTTAGTGGGCATGGCTACGAGGGCGGTTTCGTCTCATACGACGAATTTGTGGATTACGGGAATATCCGTCAGGTGATGGCATGTAGCAAGGCACGGACGAAACTGATTTTTGCCGATGCCTGTTTCGCTGGGCAAATGCGGGGTCAGGGAAAGGAGCGCCCCTCGTCGTTCAAAGACAGGAATGTGCTCCTCTTCCTGTCATCCAGATCCAATGAGGTCTCGCAAGAAAGCCAATACATGAAAAATGGTTTCTTCACAAGCGCGCTGCAACGAGCTCTGCGGGGTGACGCGGACACAAACTGTGACAGGAGCATTACTGCCCGCGAGCTCTTCGATTATGTGAGTAAGGATGTCCGGAAGTTGACACATGATAAGCAACATCCCGTCATGTGGGGAAATTTTGACAATAACTTAACCATTATATCTTGGTAGAATCATGAATGAACAGACAATTACCATGATGTGTCCGGAGCCGGGTTGCCAGACACTGCTCGGTATAAAACAGGTACCGGGTGTTGAGGCAAAAGTGATCACCTGTCCCAAATGCAAAAAAACGCGGAACTTTAAGGAATATATTCCCGTCAAACTCTTGAAATGCCCGCATTGTGATAGCCAAATCACACTATTAGCCAGTGCTTTCAAACTTGGAGGATCTATTACCTGTCCCAAATGTAAAAACAGCGTGCCCATGGGGGGCGAGGGTGGTTACAAGCAGGTTAAAGAGGAAGACAGCGATACCCATCCGACCTACATGGGGCTGAGCGAGATTGGGAAAATCATGCAATATGAACCCGCTAGGATCTTTCCTCTGAAGATCGGCATCAATACCATCGGTCGGAAGGCTGAGTTGTCTGAAGCTACCATCCAAATCGAAACGAATGACAAGAAGGCGAGCCGGATCCATATCCAGATCGCGGTCGATCGGCTTAACGATGGCAGTTACCGGCATACGTTAATGAACGCGAAAAACCTGAACAAGACATTGGTCAGCGGAAAACGTATCGAGAATGGCGACAAGATTATCCTTTTGGGTGGTGAGACGATCCAAATGGCTTATACTATCATTAAATTTATCGGCGAGGAATCGGACGATACCAATTAATATCTGAAAAGAAGACGAGATGAAAGTCAAGATCGATGCGCCGGTCAGCCTCTACGAGATAGGCAACCGGCCAAACCAAGAAGACGCACTTTTTCCAGAGCCCGGAAAAGCCACGGAAAACGACAACGTATTCGTACTTTGCGATGGCATGGGAGGTCATGCCGACGGCGAAAAAGCAAGCCGGGCTGTGGCCGATGCGCTCGGTCAACCGGACGATAAAGGCCAAAACTTTACCGTCGAGGATTTTAGGCACAAACTGGACGAGGCCTATGAGCGGCTAGATGCCGCTGATAATGGCGAGGCGCGCAAGATGGGTACAACCTTCTGTTACCTACGTTTTAACAATGTCGGATGCCTCGTTGCCCATATGGGCGATAGCCGTATCTACCACATCCGCCCCAAGGAGAGACAAATCCTTTATAAAAGTAAGGATCACTCACTCGTGCAAAGTCTCTATGACCTGGGCGAGATCACTCGTGAGGAGATGAAAAACCATCCGCAAAAGAATATCGTCACTCGCGTGATGCAGCCCAATTTGGATGTCCGGCACAAACCTGAGATCAAGCACCTGACCGATCTCCAAGAGGGCGATATTATCTATATGTGTTCAGACGGCATGCTTGAGCGCATTGAAGACGAGGACTTGCTCCAATTCTTTGCCGATCCGAGTTTGAAAGCAGAAAAGATAGCCGATGCGCTGCGGAAAGCGACAGATGGGAACAACGACAACCATTCCGCTTGGATCATCCGGATTCGCAAGATAGTGGAAGAGATGACAAGCAAGGACAACGAGATGGCCAAACAGGTAGTGCTCACCGAGCGAGCAGTCACGTTGAAAAGACAACAGCAAAAGAAAAGGTATCTCACGTTTTGGCTGATCCTTATTGTAACCTTTATCGTCAGCCTGATTTATAGTTTTTTATTTTAACCATAAATAAAAGCCATAAGTATGCGATTCAAATCATTACAAGAAGGCAAATACGAGATCCAAGCCCTCCTTGGTCAGGGAGGTTATGGCATCACCTACCTTGCTGCGCAAACGATGCTCGGTCGGCTGGTCGCCATTAAGGAATTCTTCATGAAAGACTACTGCGAGCGGGCCAGCGAGGGCGCGGAGGTGACGATGGGCACCCGCGGCAGCCGGGAGATGGTCCTTCGTTACCGCGAGAAATTCAAGAAGGAGGCCGCAACACTTGCTCGCCTCAACCACCCGGGCATCGTCCGCGTGATCGATATGTTCGAGGAGAACAATACCTATTATTACGTCATGGAATATGCTGATGGGCCATCGCTGAGCCAAATCATCAAAGCACGGGAGAAATTACCCATAGATGAGGCACTAGCGATAATCAAGCAAGTGGCCGATGCTGTGCGCTATCTCCATCAGGAGCGCCTTTGCCACTACGACATCAAGCCCGCCAACATCTTGACAAGCAAGAAGGGGCAAGTGATCCTGGCTGATTTCGGCCTAGCCAAGCAATACGACGAGCAAGGCGAGGAAACCTCGACCACGCCCGTTGGCAAGAGCAAGGGCTACGCGCCGCCTGAGCAATACCGCGCCGGGGGCGTGAGCGACTTCTCGCCGGAGACGGACATCTACGCCTTAGCCGCCACGCTCTATAAGCTTTTGACTGGCATCACACCGATCGAGTCGCTCAGCCGCGACGATAAGGAGATCGATTTATCGATCCTCCCCGCCACCCTTGTAGCTCCCCTTCAGAAGGCCATGTGTCTCAAAAGGAAGGAGCGCTTTCACTCGGTGGAGGAGTTTATGAGGGCGATCATGTCGCGGGAATCCCAAATGGAAGAGGAAGATGAGACAACACACATCGACTTGACGGAACCGGAAATAATGGGACAACAAACAAAAATGTCGCTAAATATTAAAATAAAAAGTTTATATGATAAATTATACCCATTTATTGTCGGCATCGGGATCATAATTGTCATACTAGCAAGCATTGGCATTTGGTGTACGGAAATCAGCCCGCAGCAAGAGGATACAATAAACGACTCGGTCGCGGTCTTAAGCGAGGAACGGAAGAATAATGTCGATTCATTTGAAACAATGACCGCGAATGAGCCATCGGTAACCGACACAGCGCAAGCCTATACAATTAGTGAGGAGGACAAGAGACAAATCTTGAATCACATCGAATATGATGAATTACTTACGGAAGCGGAAAAACAGGTCAATAACAACGATCTTGAGAATGCACGAAAGGCACTCGCTTATCTAGTGGAAACGGAAGATTTCCAATATGCCTATTACGCCTATGCTGTCTGCTTGTTCAAGCTCAAAGAGTTCAATGAGGCTAAGCGATGGGCACAAAAGAGCGTGGAAAAGAAAACGAACACGGGTAAAGCCCTGATGTTGATCGAGAAAATCGACCAGTTTCTGTCTCTCAAAGAATGATCAATCCCCAGAATAAGAAAAAAGGAAATTATAAACACAAAAACTATATCGACATGAAAAAAATCTTACTCGCAGTCATCATAGTCTTGATGACCGGCAACCGGGCACAAGCCCAGACAAACGAATTCGAGCAAACGAGACAAAATCTACCGACGGTGCAGGCACGGGCGGAGGTGGGCGACATCAATTCGATGTACCAGCTAGGCTATTATTATAATATGTCCGGCGAGACGGACAAAGCCATTGAGTGGTACACGAAAGCAGCTGAGAAAGGACACGCTATCGCCCAAAACAACCTTGCGTTCGAATACAGGAAGAAAGGAGAGACCGAGCGTGCTATCTATTGGTACAAGAAAGCGATCGACAACAAGATATGGTTCTCAGCGGACCAGCTGGGCGAGCTCTATTACCGCGATTTAAATGATCTGGAGACCGCCGCCCCCTATTACCGCCTAGCCGCGGAGGGAAAGGTCACCATCGCTTACCATCATCTTGCCTACTACTATGACAAGAAAGGCGAGATAGAAAAGGCTATCGAGTGGTACAAGAAATCTATCGAGGCCAATGACCAACTTTCGGCAGTCTCGATGAGCAACCTTGCCAATATATACCGAAACATGAAGGAAATAGAAAAGGCCATTCCTTTATATAAGCAGGCCATTGAAAAGGGAGACATGTACGGTGCCTATTTCCTTGGCGAGCTCTACCGTGTGGACAAACAGAATCCGGAGGCCGCCATTCCTTATTATGAAATGGCGATAGAAAAAGGAATTGGCGTAGCTAACATCAGCCTGGGAACCTACTATCGGCGGACTAAGAACTACCATAAGGCGATTGAATGCTTCAAGACTCTGGCTGAGAAAAATGAACTGACAGCTATAGAGCAATTGGCACAGATCTACCTCTACGAATTGAATGACCAGGAAAATGGGTTTATTTGGGCAAAGAAAGGAGCTGCGCTCAATTATCCTCCCGCCTACGATCAAATGGCCAACTATTATTTGAGACAGGGTGCAAAAGATCCGGCGAAAAACCGCGAGGCCATTCCTTGGTTGGAGAAAGGCATCCAAAGTGGTTCGGTTCATGCTATGATAAATATGGGTAATCTTTATTATCACGGCAATGCCGGCGAGCAGAATTACGAAAAAGCTTTCGCCCTTTACCTGCAGGCGCACCAAAAAGGTCACGTCGATAAGGAGAAATTAGCAGCTTGCTACATCCTCGGTCAAGGTGTCAAGAAAGATGAGGTCAAGGGGTTTAAACTTCTCAAGGAAAATGCCGACAAATATGACGGGAATAAATGGCGGCTAGCACTCTGTTTCTTCTACGGCATCGGTACGGCCATCGATTATGAGAAAGCCTACCAGTTGAACCAAGAGATTATCGAAAGACCAAAGAATAACCTTAACCGTTGTTATATGGACTACATCATGGGGTTGTTCTATGAGACGGGGCACGTTGTCGGCAAGGACGGTAAGAAAGCCTTTGAATATTATATGAGTGGTGCCAAGATCGGCTTCACATATGCTCTATACCGCATTGCCATGTGTTACTACAATGGTATTGGCACCGCTAAAAACAACATCGAGGGAGACAAATACATGCGGATGGCCGCTGACAAAGGCTATGAGAAGGCGGACGAATTCCTAAGAATGACACTTGACATTAAATTATAAATAAAAAGACAATCAAGATGCGACTTCAGACACTACAACAAGGCCGTTATAAGATTATCAGCATCCTTGGCCAGGGAGGCTATGGCATCACCTACCTTGGCGGACACCCGATGGCTGGCACGCAGTTTTCCGGCTTTAAATATGCCAAAGCAGACCTTTACCACGGTGCGCCGATGGTGCTTGTGCCGCCGCGCTTCGATGATATTGAACTGCTCGGTCGTGTGAAAGATCTGCTCACGCCTGCGGGTTTCGGGAGCTACTCCGTTACGACCGCTGAGCAGCACG
>OGUN01001977.1_pt1 | contig 13105 bp, 11 predicted proteins | sample 1553621 | NCBI WGS metagenome assembly OGUN01 (sample SAMEA2580300, study PRJEB22360) | human gut metagenome | biome: human gut; feature: human-associated habitat; material: faeces | place: Denmark | collected 2008/2010
GCCTGAACTACTGGGAGGGCCAGTACGCTTCCACCGGCTTCTCCAACAAGCGCCTCAAGGGCATCCATGTGCTGGATCACTACGTTTCCATGGCCGAGTACGAGGCCAACCGCGACGCCCGCTGAATTTTACATGAAGCAAATTTCATTTTGAACTGACCATCTTGTAATATTTTCAAAAGCCCTGTATGGTTTTGGCCGTACAGGGTCTTTTTTATCGCCTTTTCTGATTAATTTTTCAACAAAAATGGGCAAATCACTTTCCAAAAGTAGTTTTTTGTTGTATTCTATTCCTATCCGTTATTACAAAACAAAGAGAGAGGGGTGCGCGCAGATATGCTCAAATATCTGGCGAAACGTGTCGGGCGCTCGATTTTGACACTGTTCATCATCGTCACGCTCGTGTTCTGTCTTCTGCGGCTGATGCCGGTGGAGGGCTATTTTGCGAACTATGAAAAAATGACCGAGGTACAGATCCAGGCCGGCCTGCAGTCCATGGGCCTGCTGGACCCGCTCCCGGTGCAGATCGTCCGTTTCTGGAAAGATGCCCTGCATGGCGACCTGGGCGTGAGCCATATTTATAAGGTCAACGCTTCCGTCACCGGCATCCTGGCCAAGAAGCTGCCCATCTCGGTGCAGATGGGTGTATACGCCATGCTGCTGAGCCTTGTCATCGGCATCCCCATGGGCATGTTCATGGGGCGTTTTAAATCCCGCTGGCCGGATAAGATCGGCACCGCCATCATCGTGCTCATCCAGGCAGTGCCCAGCGCCGTGTACTACCTGTACATCCAGATGTATGGCACCACGGCACTGGGCGTGGGCCTGCTGTTTGACGCCTCCAACTGGAAATACTGGGTGCTGCCGGTCTGTTCCATGAGCCTGGGCAACATTGCGTTCTACGCCATGTGGCTCCGCCGCTACATGGTGGACGAGAGCAACAAGGACTACGTCCGCCTGGCACGCGCCAAGGGCGTGAGCGAGAATAAGATCGCGCTGAAGCATATCTTCCGCAACGCCATGGTCCCGCTGGTGCAGTACATTCCCTCCGCATTCCTGAACACCGTCGTCGGCTCCATCTACATCGAGAGCCTGTACAGCATTCCCGGCATGGGCGGCCTGCTGGTCACCTGTGTGCAGCGCCATGACAACACCCTGGTGCAGGGCATCGTGCTGCTGTACGCCTGCGTGGGCATCATCGGCCTGATCCTAGGCGACCTGCTCATGGTGCTCATTGATCCCCGCATCAGCCTTGGCAAGAAAGAAGGTGGCCGATAATGCTGTTCCGCATCAAAGACGAAAAAGCAAAGAAGCTGGAAGCCCAGCTGAACAAACTGCAGAAAGACGGTCCCGCTGCCTGGGCCAAGCTGCCGGAAGACGAGCTGTTCACCCCCGCCGGGTTCCGTTCCGAGCAGGCCGAAGCCACGGGCTACTCCAACTACAGCTACTGGGGCAGCACGTTCCGCGCGTTCTTTAAGAACAAGCTGGCCGTGGTCCTGCTGGTGGCCCTCATCGCCGTGGTGGCGTTTGCCTTCTTCCAGCCCCACCTGCCCGGCCAGGTAGACCCCAACCTCTGCCAGGTGGATCCTGCCACCGGCGTGCAGTACCGCAACATTGCCCCCGGTGAGATGGGCTTTATCTGGGGCTCCAACGCCATCGGCCAGGATCTGTGGGCCCGCATCTGGGCCGGTGCCCGCACCAGTCTGATCATCGCGTTCTTCGTGGCCCTCATCGAGGCCGTGGTGGGCATCACCGCCGGTGTGCTGTGGGGCTATGTCCGCCAGCTGGATTTCTTCTTTACCGAGCTGTACAACATCTGCGATAACGTTCCCTCCACCATCATCCTGATCCTGATCTCCTATGTGGCTTCCCCCAGCATCAAAACGCTGATCCTGGGCATGTCCATCACGGGCTGGATCGAGATGGCGCGCTTTATCCGCAACCAGATCCTCATCATCCGCGACCGGGATTACAATGTGGCCTCCCGCTGCATCGGCACCCCCACCAGCCGGATCGTGCTGCGCAACCTGCTGCCCTATCTGGTCAGCGTCATCATGCTGCGGATGGCTTTGACCATCCCCGCCGCCATCGGCAGTGAGGTGTTCATCACCTACATCGGCCTGGGCCTCTCGGTGGAGACGCCCTCGCTGGGCAACCTCATCAACGATGGCCGCAAGGTGATGATGCAGGCAGGCCTGCGCTACCAGCTGCTCTACCCCACCATCATCCTCAGCTTTGTCACCATCGCGTTCTATCTGATCGGCAACGCTTTCTCGGACGCTGCCGACCCGAAGAACCACCTGCAATAAAAAGGAGGGACAGACGATGCAGAAAAATCAGCTGATCCTCTCGGTCAAAGATCTCAACATCAAATTCAACCTCCGTGGAAAAGTCCTCCATGCCATCCGCGGCATCGACCTGGACGTCTACCACGGCGAAGTCCTCGCCATCGTGGGCGAGTCCGGCTCCGGCAAGAGCGTGTTCACCAAATCGTTCATGGGCCTGCTGGACGCCAACGGCTCCATTTCCAGCGGCACCATTGATTACTACGGTGCCGACGACGGCAAACCCATCCGCCTCTCCGAGCTGACCAAAGAAAAAGACTGGCTCAAGGTGCGCGGCCACGAGATCGCCATGATCATGCAGGACCCCATGACCAGCCTCAACCCCCTGAAGACCATCGGCGACCAGATCATGGAGGCCGTGGAGCTGCATCAGGGCCTCAAGGGCAAGGCCGCCAAAGAGAAGACGTTGGAATACCTGCGGGATGTGGGCATCACCGACGCCGAGAAGCGTTTTGACCAGTACCCGCATGAGTTCTCCGGCGGTATGCGCCAGCGCGTGGTCATTGCCATCGCGGTAGCCTGCAACCCGCAGATCCTGATCTGCGACGAGCCCACCACGGCACTGGACGTGACCATTCAGGCACAGATCCTCGAGCTGCTGAAAGAGATGCGGGTAAAGTACAACCTGACCATCATCCTCATCACCCACGACCTGGGCGTTGTGGCCAATATCGCGGACCGGGTGGCCGTCATGTATGCCGGCGACATCGTGGAGATCGGCACCTCGGACGAAATTTACTACGACCCCCGCCACCCCTACACCTGGGCCCTGCTGTCCAGTATGCCCCAGATGGGCATTAAGGGCGAAGACTTGTTCAACATTCAGGGCACGCCCCCCAACCTGTTTACCGAAATTCACGGCGACGCTTTCGCGCCCCGCAACCCGCAGGCGCTCAAGATCGACTTCGTCAAGCGTCCGCCGTATTTCAATGTCAGCCTCACCCACAAGGCCAAGACCTGGCTGCTGGACCCCCGGGCCCCCAAGATCGACCCGCCGGCGGCTGTGCAGATGCTGAAAGAGGAGGGCATGTGATATGGCAGAAGAACAAAAGCGCGAAGTTCTGGTGGAGGTCAAGAACCTTGAGGTGACTTATGGCTCCGGCCGCAAGGCTTACAAGGCCGTGAGCAACGCCAACTTCATCATTTATAAAGGCGAGACCTTTGGCCTGGTGGGCGAGTCCGGTTCCGGCAAGACGACCATTGGCCGCGCCATCATGCGCATCCTGCCCACCTCGGGCGGCGAGATCCTCTACAAGGGCCAGAAGATCAACGGCAAGATCTCCCACGCGCTGGACAAACAGATCATCAAGGAGATTCAGATGATCTTCCAGGATCCCCAGTCCTCCCTGAACGAGCGCGCAAAGGTCAGCTACATCGTGGGCGAGGGCCTGATGAACGTCCGGCCCGACCTCTCCGCTGCCGAGCGGGAAGCCAAAGTGCGTCAGGCTCTGCTGGACGTGGGCCTGCTGCCGGAGTTTGCCTCCCGTTTCCCCCATGAGTTCTCGGGCGGCCAGCGCCAGCGCATCGGCATTGCCCGCGCCCTCATCGTGGAGCCGGAGTTCATCATTGCCGATGAGCCCATCTCCGCGCTGGACATGTCCATCCGCGCTCAGGTGCTCAACCTGCTGCGCCATATCCAGAAAGAGCGGAACATCACCTACCTCTTCATCGCTCACGACCTGTCCGTGATGCGGTACATCTCGGACCGCATCGCCGTCATCCACAAGGGCGACATCGTGGAGCTGGCCGATGCTGAGGAGCTGGTGACCCACGCCATCCACCCCTACACCCGCAGCCTGCTCTCCGCCATCCCCATGCCCAGCCCCCGCCGGGAGCGGAACAAGCATCTGCTGGTGTACGACCCCTCCATGCACGATTACAGCAAGGAAGCGCCTCAGTGGCGGGAGCTGCGCCCCAACCACTTTGTGCTCTGCAGCGAAGCCGAAGCCAAGCAGTGGCTGAGTGAAATGTAAACGTCCCGCGCTTTCTTTGCTACATTTCACACGCTCTGTTTATTGACTTTTCCGGGCTGCTCAACTACAATAGTCAGGATGGATTCCAAGCCGGTTCCACCACCCCGTGTGAGGGTGAGAAAACGTAAAAGGAAATGGATTATTCAATGACTACACCGGAAAATGTTCTCTACGCGTCTACGGCGCGTCCCTGGCTGAAATATTACGCACAGAAGTATATTGACCAGACCCTGCCCACCTGCTCGGCATTTGATTACGTCTGCCAGCAGAACAAGAACCGCCTGGGCGAGGCGGCCCTGAATTATTACGGCCGCAAGTTCACCTATGCGGACTTCATCGTCAATGTGAAAAAGACGGCAGCCGCGCTCCGCGGTGTCGGCGTCAAAAAGGGCGATATCATCACAGTGGTCAGCGTGATGACCCCGGAGGTCATCTACGCGTTCTACGCTGCCGACCTCATTGGTGCCACCCTGAACCTGGTGGATCCCCGCTACAGCGTCGAGGGCATCCGCGATTACATTGAGGAAGTGGACTCCCACCTGCTCATCTGCCTGAACGTGGTGTACGAGCGCTGCCGTCAGGCCGCCAAGCGCACCCATGTGGAGCGTGTGATCGTCCTCTCCCCGGCCGACTCCCTGCCGTTCCCGCTCAGCGTCGGCTACAAGATGACCAACCCCGATAAGAACAAGTACAAATCCAACGTTCTGCACTGGAAGCAGTTCCTGGAGGGCGGCGAGGGCCAGAGCACCGCCGCGGAGCCCTACGACCCCGACCACGCCTGCGTGGTGGTCCACACCGGCGGCACCACGGGCTCGCCCAAGGGCGTCATGCTGACAGACAACAGCTTCAACGCCATTGCACAGCAGTTCTCTGCCTATGACACCCTGTTCCAGAAAGGGCAGAAGCTGATGAACATTATGCCCCCGTTCATCGCCTACGGCTATGCCTGCGGCGTGCACCTGCCGCTGGTGCTGGGCCTGACGGTGGTCATCATCCCCAACCTGGACCCTGCCAAGCTGGGCAGCCTGGTGCTCAAGTACAAGCCCGAGATCATGTTCGGCGTGCCCGCCCACTACCAGCAGCTGGCCGCCGACCCGAAAGTTCAGAAAAAAGACCTCTCGTTCATTCACAACTACGCGGCTGGCGGCGACGCCATTTCGCTGGGCGCGGAGAAGACGGTCAACGAATTCCTGGCCTCCCACAACGTGGAGTACCCCATGGCCAAGGGCTATGGCATGACGGAAGTTGCCTCGGCCGCCACTGTGGCCGCTGGTAAGAACAACAAGCCCGGCAGTGTGGGCATTCCCATGGTCAACACCCTCGTCTCGGCGTTTGAGCCAGGCACGGACAAAGAGCTGCCCATTGGTCAGCGCGGCGAGCTGTGCATCAGCGGCCCCGCCACCATGAAAGGCTACTACAACAAACCCGACGAAACGGCCATGATCCTGCACAAGCACCCGGATGGCCGCGTCTGGGTCCACACCGGCGATATCGGCTATATCGACGAGGACGGCTTCGTCTACCTGGATTCCCGCATCAAGCGGCTCATCATCCGGCACGACGGCTTCAAAGTCTTCCCCTCCATGATCGAAAACGTGGTCAGCCAGCACCCCGCCGTGCACCAGTGCTCCGTTGTGGGCTGTGCCGATCAGGACCATGTGCAGGGCCGCCTGCCATTCGTGTACATCGTGCTCACCCCCGCCGCTGCTGGTGTCAAGAAAAAACAGCTGATCCAAGAGCTGCGCCAGATGTGCGAGGAGGAGCTGCCCGAATACGTCCAGCCTGTGGCCTACAAGTTTGTGCCGGAGCTTCCCATGACCCCGGTGGGCAAGGTAGACTATCGCAAGCTGGAAGCGGAGATCACTCCCCGCGATTACTGAGATTTTTGATGGGAAAGAAGGAACCACACCATGAAAAAGAAATTTGTCAGCCTGCTGCTGGCAGCCGCTCTGGTGTTCTCGCTGGGCGTCCCCGCCTTTGCTGAAAGTGCCGAGGCACTGCCCGCGGAACCCGAGGCCGCTGTGGCCGAAGCAGAGCCGGAAACGGCCCCTGAGGATGAGACCAACGAAGTGGTCGTTACCCTTGGCGATACCGTGACGGCTACCCCCACCGAACAGGCTCCCGCCGCCGACACCAAAACGACTGCCCCCGCGGCGGACAGCACGAAAGAAACTGCTGCCGACACGGAGAGCACGGAGCAGAAGCAGATCACCTACGTTGCCCTGGGCGACAGCATCGTGGCAGGCGTGGGCCTGGCCGATGTCCAGTACAGCGCCAACGGCACTTCCACTTACGGCGTGGATATGCGCCCCAATTTCAAGGGCTACTCCCCAGACTGCTATGTCGGTAAGGTCGCTTCCAAGCTGGGCCTGGACCGCGACCACGCCATTGATCTGGGCCTGCCTGCCCTGACGGCCCCCGACCTGGTGGACATGATCCGGGACGGCAAGATGCCCCAGATGAACATGGAGTCCGGCTGCTACTACGTCTACCCGGAGTTCCAGGATTACATCCGCAAGGCAGACGTCATCTCCATCCAGATCGGCTCCAATGACGCGTTCGTGCCCTGCGTGGCCGGCCTGTGGAACGCCACCAACCACAAGAGCGACGCTCTGGCTTCCATCATCCTCTCCGGCAACCTGCGCACCTCCGGCTCTGCCGTTTCCACCATCCTCAAGGGCATCAAGGACATGGAGCTGACCAAAGAGGAAAAGAACGCCTCCTGGAAGCTCATCACCTCCGATATGGCCAAGATCTGCGACCGCATCTATCCGCAGACCACCTCCGCCCTCATCTCCGTCGTGCAAGAGATCCGCAAGCTGAACCCGGACGCGCAGATTCTGCTGATGGGCTACACCGACCCGGTGCCGTTTATCCCCTGCTGGCACAACTACTTCCGCAAGCTCAACAAGTTTGAGAAGCAGCTGGCCGAGACCTATGACCTGACTTATGTGGCCATCCCCAAGGCAAAGACCGACCTGGATGTCCACCCCACCATCAAGGGCCACGAGTACATCGCCAACAAGATCGTCAACGCCATCGACGTGAAAGCTGAATAATTTCTGTACTGCCCATCCTGCAAAGAACGCCCGCTTCCAACTGGAAGCAGGCGTTCTTTTTTGCGTGTGATTCGTTTTTAAGCGGCCAGCGCTTTTTTCAGGTTGACAAGGACGGTATCGCTGTCCTCACAGCAGACAAGGACCACCTCGCCGGAGGGAAGAGTCTCCACTTTCGCGTTCTTGGCGATCTGATACTGGTCCTCGAGATAATGCTCCATGGACTGCTGCTCGCTCTCCACATAGGCATTCAGGGCGTCTACCACGTCCTGCGTTCTGCCCTCGGCAGGCTTGACGATGGCAAGGCCATAGCTCTGCACCATCATTGTGGAAAGGGAGGCGGCAAAATCCTCCGCCATGCCATCCTCCAAGTTGAGCATAGGCATCATCATGTTGGCGATCTCATCATGGAGCTGGTCGGCCTCATAGTCCTTGCTGTAGCCGTACTGAGCGGTGTATTTCCCGTCCGCGCCTTTGGTGAAGATCATATAATACTCGTTGTCCTCGGCGCTGCGGGCATCGTGGAGGATCTGGGTGTAGTCTTTGGGGGTACTTGCAGCGGAGGAAGCGGGCTTGCCCGTGCTGCCGGATGTGCCGCAGCCCACCAGAGCCAGCAGGGCAGCGCCTGCCAGCAGCGCCGCAAAGATGCGTTTCAGTTTCATAGTGGATATTCCTTTCGTTCGTGAGGCGTCGTTTGGAAGAGTGCAGCCATAGTATTCCACTTTTTTGTGCTGCTATCCAGAATACGAGCCACCGCGGGCGAAAATTGCGCCGCTGCCTGTAACACTTTTATGAACAGACGTTTTTCAGCTTCTTTACAGCATCAGGGCTTCCAGGTCGCCGTGGTTGACGGGGGTGGAAAGGATGATCTGGGTGCTGGTGGTACCCAGCTTCTGGAACTGGAGGATCAGATGCTCCAGCTGGGGCATACTGCCGCAGCTGACCTTGATGAGGAATGTATAATCGCCCGTGACGTGGTAGCACTGCAGCACTTCCTTGCTGTTCTGGATCAGGTGCAGGAACGCCTCGTGCTTGGAGGGGGCCACCGAAAGGCTGATGAGGGCATCCACATACACGCGGTCTGCCGGGCGGTTGAGTGTGACGGTATAGCCGCCGATGATGCCATCGGTCTCCAGCTTGTGGATGCGGCTGGAAACGGCAGGGCTGGTCAGAGCTACCTGCTCCGCGATCTCCTTGACAGGCATCCGGGCGTTTTTGGCCAACAGAGCCAGAATTTTACGGTCCAAATCATCCATGGGACAATGTCTCCTTTGATATTCTGTTGAAATCCACAAAAATTTTCGAAAGTAAAGTTTTATTGTTGTAAAAACTTATAAACCTAGCAAAAGTTGGATTTCATTTCGCTTGTGTTAATTATATAAAGTTTTGCCTCAAAAGTAAAGTGCAAATTTAAGCATTTCAAGAAATTTCTATTTGACAAAAAAGAAAGAGCTGGTATAATACATATCGCAGGGTACGGATGCGGGGCTTCTGCGTCCACAGGCTGTGCAAAACGCCTGAAACAGCTTCCCTGCCTGAAATTGCGATTCACCACTTTATATACTTTCCCACCCCTCTATACACAAAAACCCGCTGCCAGGCGGGTTTTTGTGTTTGTATGGAGTCGTCCTCTCAACAAAAGCGGCCCCCGCCGTGTCTGGTTTGCCAGTGCACAGCGGGGGCCTTTTGCTTATGATGAAGTTTGGAGAATGGCTTTGTACATTATGCCTCGGCGCGGGTCTTCTTGAGCAGACTGAGGATCACAGCGCCTGCCACGCTGCCCACGGCCAGCGCCACGCAGTAGAGCAGAGTATGATCGACCACGGGGAAGACGAAGATGCCGCCGTGAGGTGCCCGCAGGGCGCAGCCAAAGGTCATGGAGAGGGCACCGGACAGGGCCGCGCCAATGACACAGCTGGGCAGCACGCGGAGCGGGTCGGCCGCCGCGTAGGGGATGGCGCCCTCGGTGACAAAGCAGAGGCCCATGACATAGTTGACGATGCCGTTGCGGCGCTCATCCGGGGTCCACTTTTTAGGGCAGAACGTGGTGGAGAGGGCGATGGCGATGGGAGGCACCATGCCGCCCACCATGACAGCGGCCATGACCTCGTAGTTGCCGGAGGCCAGCGCCGCGGTGCCAAAGACGTAAGCTGCCTTGTTGAACGGGCCGCCCATATCAATGCTCATCATACCGGCCACGACAGCACCCAGCAGGACCTTGGAAGTGCCGCCCATGGCGTTGAGCCAATCGGTCATGGCGGTGTTGATCATGCCCATGATGGGGTTGATGCCGCACATGATCGCGCCCACCACGAGGATGCCGCCCAGCGGATAGATCAGCATGGGCCGGATGCCGTTGAGGCTGGCGGGGAGCTTTTCGGTGATCTTCTTGAGGAACTGGACCACATAGCCTGCCACGAAACCGGCCAGCAGAGCCGCCAGGAAGCCGCCGGAGATCCCGGTGGTCTCGCCATTGGCAAGGTCTGCAAAGTTGGTGCCGTTCATGGCCAGAACGCCGCCTGCAAAGCCGACGGCCAGACCCGGACGATCCGCAATGGACATGGCGATGAAACCGGCCAGGATGGGCAGCATGTAGCCGAATGCCGCGCTGCCCACCGTCTTGAAGAACGCCGCCACAGGGGTGTTCATCCCGAAGTTGGAGGGATCAATGGTGTAGTCGTCCAGCAGGAATGCCAGGGCGATCATGATGCCGCCGCCCACCACGAACGGCAGCATGTGGGAGACACCGTTCATCAGGTGCTTGTAGAGGCGGCGGCCCAGGCTCTCGCCTGCGGTGTCCTCCTCCGCGGCCGCCTGCGCGCCGCCCTTGGCGTGGAAGACCGGCACCTCACCGTGGGCCACCTTCTTGATGAGTTCTTCGGGTTTGTGGATGCCGTCGTCCACCCGGGTGAACAGGACGGGCTTGCCGTCAAAGCGGGCCGTTTCCACGTTCTTGTCCGCTGCCACGATGATGCCGTCGCATTCCTCGATCTCTTTCCGGGTCAGGGCGTTCTTGGTGCCGTCGGAGCCGTTGGTCTCCACTTTCACGGGCAGACCCAGCTTGTCACCGGCCTTGACGAGGGCTTCGGCGGCCATGTAAGTATGGGCGATGCCGTTGGGGCAGGCGGTGACGGCCAGCACCCGGTAGCCGTTCTGGGGGATCTGCTGCTGGGTGAAGCTCTCATCCCCGAACTGAGCCTCTTCCTGTGCGTCGATGGCGTCCAGGAACTCCGCCGGGGTCTTGGCGGCGCGGAGCTTCTCCACGAAGTCCTCGTTCATCAGCATCTGCATCATGCGGGCCAGCATATCCACATGCAGGCCGCCGTCCTCCGGGGCGGCAATGGCAAACAGCAGGTCGGTGGTACCGTCGTCCTCGGCATTGTACTGCACCGGGGCGCTCAGGCGGAGAGCCGCCAGGCTGGGGCGGGTGACGCAGGCCGTTTTGGCGTGGGGCACGGTGATGCCGTTGTCCACATAGGTGGAGCCCTCCGCCTCGCGGGCGTAGAGGGCCTTTTTGTAGGCCTCTTTGTCGGTAATGTTGCCGTGGGTGGCCTGCAGCTCCACCAGACGGTCGATGATGGCGGCCTGATCCGGCGCGGCCACATCCAGCGCGATGGACTTTGCGGTAAACAATTCCGTGATACGCATGGGGTGTTCTCCTCTCCTCGTTAAATCGTCAGCAATAACTTCTCGATCTCTTCTTTCTTCGCCAGCCCCAGGCTGAACGCCGTGGCGCTGCCGCAGGCGGTTCCCAGGCGGAGGGCGGTGGTGTAATCACCGCTCTGCAGGTAACCTGCCACAAAGCCTGCCACCATGCTGTCACCCGCGCCGACGCTGTTGACCACTTTGCCTTTCGGGCAGCCGATGCGGTGGGTCTGGCCCCGCTCATCCAGCAGCAGAGCGCCATCCCCTGCCATGCTCACCAGCACGTTGCGGGCGCCTTTTTCCTGCAGGGTCCTGGCTGCTGCCACGATTTCATCCTCCGTGTTCAGAACACGGCCCACGATCTCGCCCAGCTCATGATTGTTGGGCTTGATGAGGAAGGGGTGGAAAGGCAGCACATTGACCAGCAGGTCCCGGGTGGCGTCCACCACGGCCCGCACGCCGCGGCCCTCCAGCCGGGCCAGCAGCCGCTCGTAGGTGGTCTGTGCCAGGCTGGCCGGGATGCTGCCCGCCAGAATCAGGATGTCTCCGTTCTGCAGGGCGTCCAGCTTGGCTTCCAGCGCCTGCATGGCGCTCTCCGGGATGTTGGGGCCCGCGCCGTTCAACTCGGTCTCCTGCCCTGCCTTGATCTTGACGTTGATGCGGGTCATCCCCTGGGCCAGGTGGATGAAATCGGTCTGGATGCCCTGGGCGGCCAGGCCGCGCTCCAGCCAGGCACCCGTCTCCCCGGCCACAAAGCCCAGGGCGACGCTTTTGCAGCCCAGCTCGGCCAGCACACCGGATACGTTGATGCCCTTGCCGCCCAGCACGCAGTCTTCGCCGCGGGCGCGGTTTACCTCGCCCACTTCCAGCGGGGAGTCCAGCCGCACCACATAATCAATGGCCGGGTTGAATGTTACCGTGTAGATCATTCTTCTGTCTCCTTTACCAGTGTGTATTGTTTGTATTTGGGGTTGGGGCAGCGGTTCGTCAGGATCGCCCCGCCGTGCAGCTCGGTGATGACCGCCGGGTAGACGCGGGCGAACTTGGAGTCATCCACGAGGAACCAGGCTTCTCTCGCCCGGCGCACGACCGCGGCCTTGACAGCCGCTTCCTCGGGGTCAGGGGTCGTGAATCCTGCGTCCAGCGCCACGCCGTTTGCCCCCAGGAACGCTTTCGTGAAGTTGTACTGCTGCAGGCTGTAGAGGGCCGCAGCGCCGATGATGGCCTCCGTCTCGGGCCGCAGCAGACCGCCCACCAGAAAGACCTTGCAGCCTTTCTGGGCCAGCAGACGGGCGTGAGCGACGCCGTTGGTGACGTACCGGGCGTCCAGTGCCGGGCCGCTCAGCTCCCGGGCCAGCGCCAGCGTGGTGCTTCCGGCGTCCAGAAAGACGAAATCCTCTGCAGTGATAAGGGCCGCTGCCGCCTTTGCGATGCACTTTTTCTGGACGACGGCCAGCGTTTCCTTCGTGGCCATCGTCGGCTCTGGCTGTCCGGCAGGGTCGCGCCGCCGTGTACCTTGTTCACCTTGCCCATCCTGTCCAGCTCGTTCAAATCGCGGCGGATGGTGGACTCGCTGGCGTCCAGCGCCTCGCAGAGCTCCTGCACCGTCGCGGTGCGCTGCTGGCTCAGCAGCTTCATGATGCGGGAAAGCCGCTCCTCTGCCAACATCTTCATCCCTCCTGTTGCACGTTTTTGCTTGTGTTTGAATCGTTTTGACTGTTTCTGTCTGTATTATAGCAAATATTCCGTCAAAATCAATCACTTTCCGTCAGTTTATCTGCCAAAATATTTCCGTCAAAATCATGCATTCTGCACAAGAAGTGGGATACAACCCCCAAAAGAGCGCAAAAAATCCGCCCCGGAGCGGTCAGCTTCGGGGCGGATGACGGTTTTGTGGGTTGATTTGACCGTTTTTGACGGTTTTGTCGGAAATGATTTTCCCTTCCGGGTCGGATGCGATTTAGGCGTCCGAACGGGCGTAGGCGTTCTTCATGCCGCTGCTCAGCTCAAAGAGGACCTTATCCAGCGTATCGGAAGCCCGCTTCTTCAGCTCGACGGCGATGGCGGTGTTGGCCTCCTCCCGCAGG